>ENA-OUQF01002273-OUQF01002273.1-human-gut-metagenome-genome-assembly--contig:-NODE-2273-length-9968-cov-4.841017_pt1 | contig 9968 bp, 10 predicted proteins | sample MGYA00237947_ERZ548826 | MGnify/ENA primary metagenome ERZ548826 (study PRJEB26490, sample SAMN05194701) | human gut metagenome | biome: terrestrial biome; feature: human-associated habitat; material... | reverse complement strand
GTACACCGCTAAGGTCGCTAAGGATCTGGGCGGCGAGATCAAGATCGTCAAGTTCACCCGTTTCGTGAAGGGCGAGGGCCTGGAGAAGCGTGCTGATGACTTCGCTGCTGAAGTTGCAAGCATGGTGAAGTAATTACTTCTCATAAGTATCGGAAGAGCCATAGAGCCTGTAACAGGGTTCTACGGCTCTTTTTTGTAAAAGAGTGAGGAAAAGCCGGATGAACTCGATTAATGAAACTCGTTTTTTCGACGATGCCTGTCAGGCACTTGCAACGGAAGAAAAAGAACTGCATCGACTCTTTGAACAGAACCACAGCCTGTACTGTCATCAGAGTATCCACGGGATTGGCTGTCTGTATGAAACAACGCTGGTCTATCTTATCTGGAAACAGCTTATGCGGAACAACTTTCCACTGGAGGTTTCCTGGGAACATCCCTACCCGGGAAACCATACACTCCATGCAGATATGGCATTGCTTGCAGAGGGCAGAAGTGTGGATTCTCTGATTGAATACAAACTGTGGACCAGCGAGGATGCCAGAGAAATTCGTGGAGACGTGGAAAAATACCGGAAATGCTCCTTCCCAGGCGGAAAATATCTGCTGGTTCTTGAACCCTGCGGAGGAGATTTGGATGCAAATACAGAGTATCTTCTGGAATCGTTCCCGGATGTTCTGCTTGTAAAGCGGGCAACCATGCATTCCGGTGTTCACGATATTGCAAAACAAACTGATTGCACAAAGCCGATCCACATTTACTTATTGAAGATGAAGTCATGATGGGGAAGATGCTATGAAAACAGAACGTTTTACGCTGAAAAATATCCCACTACTTCTGATTGGAGAACCTTCCCGGAAGGTATATCTATATGTCCACGGAAAGAATGGCAGCAAGGAGGAAGCCCTTGATTTTGCCGAGTTGGCTTGCCCGGCAGGGTATCAGGTGCTGGCTCTTGATCTGCCGGAGCACGGGGAGCGAAAGAATGCCCCGGAAAGGCTTCTGCCGTGGGTGGTGCTTCCGGAACTGCAGCTGATCTATCAGTATGCGAAAGTGCATTGGCGGAGCGTGTCCCTGCGGGCTACAAGTATCGGAGCCTGGTTTTCCATGTTGACTTTACAGGAAAAGCCATTGCGGGGAGCTCTTTTGCTCTCACCAGTGGTAGATATGGAAAATCTTATCACCAATATGATGCAGTGGGCAAATGTGAGTGAAGCCCAGTTGAAAGAAGCAGGGGAGATTTCTACGGATTTCGATGAGACGTTGTCGTGGCAGTATCTCTGCTGGGTGAGGGAGCATCCCTACCGCTGGAAAGCGCCAACGCAAGTGCTCTATGGTGCAAAGGATAATCTGACTTCCAGGGCAGTGCTTGAGCAGTTCAAACAACGGACGGGTGCGCATCTGACTATCATGGAAGAAGGAGAGCACTGGTTCCACACCGAGCTGCAATTGGCTGTTCTGCAGGAATGGGAGCGAGCACATATCTGAAAGAAGAGGAGAGAGAAACATGAAGATCGAACCCAGAACGTTCACACTGCCCAGCGGGGAAGTGCTGACAGTGCGCAGCTTATGCGCCGATGATGCTGAGGCATTGAGTGCATTCCGCAATGCAATCTACAGCGAAACACATTTTATGGCCCGATATCCGGAGGAAGGAGCGAGTCTGGAAGCGATGCGGAACGGGCTCGCAGGCTGCGTGGAAAGCCCTGTGAACTTTGAGGTGGGCGCTTTTGCCGGAGAAAAGCTGGTGGGGGAGTTTGGTGTTGCACAGGTGCGGCCGCATATCAAATACCGCCACCGTGCCGTAATGGGCATCTCCGTACGGAAAGATTACTGGGGCTGCGGTCTGGGCAGTTATCTGATGCAGCTGGCCATTGACCAGACCCGCGCCAACGGCTTCGAACAGCTGGAACTGGGGGTGTACAGCGATAACGCCCGTGCCATCCATCTCTATGAGAAGTTTGGGTTTGAGCGCTATGGCATCCAGCCCCGGGCCTTTAAACTGAAAGACGGCACCTACCGGGATGAGATCATCATGGTGAAGATGCTGTGACCTGAAAAGGATAAAATAAAATCTCCCACTGACGGGGTTCGATGTCGTCAGTGGGAGATTTTTATCGTTTTACGGTAAAACCGTGAAAACCTCAGATTTTGGCCTCGCTGTTGTGCTCAGCCTTTTTGTAAGCAGAGAAGGAGTGGAACACAATGTTCAGGCCCAGAACGATCAGCAGAACAGCCAGGATCAGCTGCAGGCCGTTGGCAATGAACACGGCACCCCAAGTGGTCTCGCCAGCAGGAATGCTGACAGAAGCGGCGGTGCTGATGGCCTTGACCATGGCGATCAGGCGCTGCACCAGAGCGGTGAAGGTGACGCACAGCATGATGATCAGCGGGGGGAACAGCATCTTATTGCTGCGGCCGGTGACCTTCAGGAAGACGCACAGAGTAGCCAGAACCAGAGCGCTCAGCAGCTGGTTGGCGGAACCGAACAAAGGCCAGATATTTGCGTAGCCGATCTTGGTCAGCAGGAAGCCGAAGGCCAGAGTGAGGAAGGTGGAGAAGTAGACGTTGCAGAACAGCTTGCGCCAGCCCTCAGCGTGCTCCATGTCGTCCACACTGAACAGCTCCTGGAAGCTCATGCGGCCGATACGGGCCACAGCATCCAGACTGGTCAGGGCCAGAGCGGAAACACACATCGTCATAAAGACCGTTGCTGCATAAGCGGGAACGCCGAACATCTCAAAGAAACCGGCAACACCACGGCTGAAGATCTGGAACGGGGTGCCTGCAGCGGGGGTGCCGTCCGCAGCGGCGGCAGCACCGGCAACGCACAGGGCCAGAACAGCCAGCAGGCTCTCCAGAATCATTGCGCCATAGCCAACCTTCAGCATATCCTTCTCGTTCTCAACGGTCTTGGAGGAAGTACCGGAGGAGACCAGGCTGTGGAAGCCGGAAACAGCACCACAGGCAACGGTGACGAACAGGATGGGGAACATGGTGCCCAGCTTCTCGTTGGTGAAGCCGGTGTAAACGGGCAGATTCATGGTGGGGTGTGCAACGACCAGACCGACCACAGCGCCTGCGATCATGGCAACAAACATGAAGGTGGTCATGTGGTCCCGGGGCTGCTTCAGCAGCCACATGGGAAGCACGGCGGCAAAGAAGATATAAACGAAGGTGATATAGCTCCATGCGGCCTTGCCCAGGATGATGGGCAGATTTGCGCCAATGACGAAGGACAGCACGATGAAGACGATGCTGATGACGCTCTCTTTCCAGCCGGAGAAGTTGAACTTCTTCTGGATCAGGCCAAAGACCACAGCGAAAACCATGAACATGATGGAGACCATGCCGGCAGCGCCGTTGGTCTGAGCAGCGTCCACCAGAGCGCCGTCCGCGCCATAAGCATTGAAGGTGCCAGCGACCATGTCAGCAAACGCTGCAATAACGATGCCGCAGAACAGCCAGCAGAACAGCAGGAACAGCTTGCGGCCAGTCTTGCCGATATACTTTTCAATCAGCATACCCATGGACTTGCCGTCATTCTTCACAGAAGCATACAGAGCGCCGAAGTCGGTAACAGCACCAAAGAAGATGCCGCCCAGCAGGACCCACAGCAGAACGGGCAGCCAGCCAAAGGCAGCAGCCTGAATGGCACCGGTAACAGGGCCGGCGCCTGCAATGGAGCTGAACTGATGTGCAAAAACGGTCCAGCCATTGGTGGGAACGTAATCCCGGCCGTCCTCATGGACGACCGCAGGGGTCTTGGCGGTGGGGTCGATGCCCCACTTGTTTGCCAGCCAGCGTCCGTAGAGGGTGTAAGCACCAAACAGACACACGGCTGCGATCAAAACGATGACCAGCGTGTTCATTTCTTTTACCTCTTTCCTTTGCTTTTCATGCGGCAAAGAGGTCACGCTGTGGCTCCTTTGCCTGAAAATTGTGTATACTTTATCCCCATTTTCATAATTTGTCAATATATTTCTGAGCAGTTCAGAGGATGTGCTAATTCGACAGAAAATCCGGCAAGAATTTTTAGGTGATTTTATTTCACTTGTGAAGAGAAGAAAACTGTGGACATGCTGAATTGAAAACGATTCACGCAAAAGACTTGACTTTCACACTTTCGTGTGCTAAAGTGATAGCATGATATGATTCTTTCTGTCAGAAGTTCCGGCGTTTGCCGCAGAGGAGACCGCAATGACTGAGAAAAATTCCAGAAAAAACGAGACCGTAGATGCACTGTTCGATGCCATCCTGAGCCTTGAGAGCCGGGAGGAGTGCTATGCTTTTTTTGAGGATCTGTGCACAGTAAAGGAGATCTCCGATATGGCACAACGGCTGGAAGCGGCAAAGCTGCTGCTTGGCGGCCGCACCTATGACCAGATCGTGAAAGAGGTAGAGATCAGCACGGCGACCATCAGCCGTATCAATCGCTGTATCCAATACGGAACCGGTGGTTACCAGAGCGTAATTGAAAAGGTCTCTGCACAGGAAAATAAGCAGTAACGGAAGCACGGCAGGGGACATAGGATGGGGTACACCTTATATAGAAAGGATGAGTCCCCTATGGCAACGATCAATTGTCCCACTACGTTGGAATGTCCGGCCCTGCCCCGTGTTACCCTGAGTCAGGCTGTGATCGATCTGATGGAAAGCATCGCGCTGCAGGAAAGTGCTCTGAGCCACATCCTCTGCGCCGAGAGCCAGAAGATGAAAACCGCACTCGCCATGAACGAGATCGACCTGTGCAAGCTGCTGGAAGTGAACGATTCGGCCACCAACATGGTGCACGCCGTGGCAAATCTGGAGCTGGTGCTGAAGGAAAAGCTGGAGTTTATCTCCAATAACCTCTATTATCCCTCCGCTGATAACGGCGCTGCAGCCCAATAAGCCTGCATGACCCCCTGCCTGTCCGCATTCTGGCGGGCAGGCATTTTGCGTTTTAAGGCCAGATTGTGACCGATTTGTATAAAAAGAATAAAAACGATTTGTTGGAATTGCTGAAAGCGCAATTCTGTGCTATACTATACCGTGTATATGTGTGAAAGAGAGGGAAACGAACTTGCAGCACTATGACGTGATCTTATTTGACGTGGACGGAACCCTGATCGATTCCGCCCCCGGCATCCTGAATACACTGGAAGAAGTTTTTACCAAGATGGGCGTGGATGTCACCCATGTGAACCTGCGGCGCTATCTGGGGCCGCCGCTCCGCAAGAGCTTTGGAGAGCATTTTTCTGACCCTGCAAAAATCGAGGAGGCCACCGAGCTCTATCGGGAGAGTTACCGCGAAAAGGGCAGCCATGAGGGCACGGCCTACCCCGGTGCGGCAGAGATGCTGCGCCGCCTGAAGGAGGCAGGATTTGTGCTCTGCACCGCAACCTCCAAGCCGACTGTGGTGGTGACCCCCATTCTGGAAGAACAGGGACTGGCCCCTTACTTTGATTTCATCGGCGGCGCGTCCATGGATGAGAGCCGGGATACCAAAACGGAAGTGGTGCGCTATGTTCTCACCCAGCCCTGTGTACAGGGCAAGCGGGTGCTGATGGTGGGCGACCGCAACGATGATATGCGCGGTGCTGCCGATTGCGGGCTGGATGCCGCCGGTGCCCTGTATGGCTACGGCAGCAGGGAAGAACTGGAGCCCTTTGGCCCGGTGCTGCTGGCGGAAGGTTGTGAAGAACTGACGGACAAGCTCCTGGCCTGCCGTGCAAACGGTTGAACGATAGGATAAGTGGTGAATATAACATGAATCATAAGAATCAATCGGACAAACAGTCTATGACATCGCTGCAGCGGCAGGCCGTTCTGGTCTGTGTGGTCTGCGCACTGGCGGCTTTGCTGACCGTAGGCATCACCCTGACCCTGCTCAAACGGGGAAAACCGGAAACGCCCGGCACACCCGCAGACTCCGTGCCGACGGACACCACCGGAGACGGTGAAAGCACAGATCTTGCCAATCACTATCAGATCGATAACACCTCCAGTGCTCTGCTGACTGAAACAGCGGATGCGGGCGCGGAATATCTGGACAGCACCCTGTTTCTGGGGGATTCCAATACGGTGCGTCTGTATAACAACGGTCTGATCTCCTTGCAGCAGTTCTGCGCCAAGGAAGGCATTGGCACCCAGGTGGCCCTGAACGAAGGGATCGTCACTTTTAAGAATGACACCACCCACTACACCATCGCACAGGCGGTGGCAAAAATGAAGCCCCGCCGCGTCGTGATGACCTTTGGCACCAACGACACCGGCATGGAGGTGGCTGATTTTATCAGCAACTATACCGCGCTGGTGCAGGCCATTCAGGAGGCTTACCCCTACACCGATATCATCGTGAACACGGTGCCTCCTATCCCGGAGAATCACTCCAATTACCCCCACATGGATCAGGCCAAGATCGATGATTTTAACATGGCACTGCTCAACATGTGTGAACAGCTGGGGGTCAGATTTCTGAATACGGCGGAGGTCCTCAAGGGAGAAAATGGCTACGGCCAGCCGGATTACTACACGGACGGTGATATCCACCTCAAGAGCGCCGGTCTCAAGGCTGCGCTGAACTATCTGCGCACCCACGCCTACCAGACCGAGGATCGCCGCCCGGACACCAATAATATCCCCACCCGTACGCTGGAATATGTATCCAACCCCAGCTCGGCGGTGCAGGCCCCCAGCTCGGAAGAACCCGCTTCTTCCAGCGAGAGTGAAAGCGTCAGCAGCTCTGAAACTGCCAGCGTCAAGTTTGAGGCCCGTTATCAGGTGGAAAAGAGCGGCGGCGGCACCCTGAGCTGTGGGAACGAGAGCGGCAAGACCAGCCTGACATACGGCATCACAGATGCATCCCAGTCGCTGACTGTCACGGCCACCCCTGCGGAGGGCCATGTGTTCGTCAAGTGGAGCGACGGCGTGACCAGCAAGACCCGTACCGATACCGGCTTCAAGCAGAATCTGGACGTGACAGCCGTGTTTGCAGCTGCTTCCGTTCACATCTCGGAAGGCAAGGCTTCCGCCGGCTCCTATGTCTTTAAGGCTGCGCTGGAGGGCAAATATGCCAAGAGTGAAAACCTGCATTGGTTCGCCAACGGTCAGGAAGTGAAGGAGGCCGCAGGCCGGACAACGGTCACCGTGTCCGCTTCGGCCATCACCAGCGGCAGCTATAAAATCTATGCGGTGGTCGTGTACAACGACTGCGCCGTGGTCAGTAATGCGCTGACCATCACGGTCAGCCCGGAGCCCGCTTCCAGCTCAAGCTCCGGCAGCTCCTCTACTTCTTCCGGCAGTACATCCGCGTCCTCTTCGGAGAGCAGCAAGTCTGAGAGCACGAGCAGCAGTTCTTCCCACAGCACGGCGGAAAGTGAGAGTAAGAGCGAATCCAAGAGCGAGAGCACCTCTTCTTCTCACAGCAGCTCAGAGAGCAAGGCAGAGAGCACATCGTCCTCCAGCAGCACTGCTTCTGAGAGCAAGACGGAATCTAAAGAGCAGACCAACAGTGAATCGGTCTCCGCTTCGGTTGAAAATGATATTGAGCCTGCAGAGGGGGCTTCCGCTTCCACCGAAGCAGAAGCCAGCCGGTAAACCTTTTTCTGTCTGCCCGCATAGGCTGGGCAGAAGGGAGGGAGCCGGATGTTCTGTGAAGAGATCAAGATCCCCGGGCTGCCCGGTGAGGGAACTGTGACCGATGGCAGTGTGGACTGGTATGAGATGGACTGGGAGAATGTGGACAACGGCGTGACCGAGGAGCAGATGCCCAGAAACGTTGACAAACCCTGCACCGCGCAAGATCCGTGCACGGACAATTCCCCGGTGCAGACCGATGATGAAACCTATGAGATAGTTCAGGAATAACCGGAAGCCAGCTCTGCCGGGGCGGGGCTGGCTTCTCGCTGTTCTTTTGATCTGGGAAAAATTCCCCGGTGATCGGGGACAAGCGTCCCGGAAAATGACACAAGCATGAAAGAGGGGTAATGAACCATGGCAAAATACTACTGTGTTCTGTTTGATGCTGATAATACGCTGCTGGATTTTGATGCAGCGGAAAACAAGGCGCTGGCTGACACCCTGCGGGAGTACGGCATTGAGCCGGATGCCGAGACGGTGCAGACCTACCGCACCATCAACGAAGAGCTCTGGCGGCAGCTGGAAAAGGGTCAGATCCGCCGGGACAAGCTGATGGGGGAGCGGTTCACCCGCTTTCTGAAGGCAGTGAATGCCGCAGGCAACGGTGTGGAGATGAACAAATTCTATCTGGATCAGCTCTCTACCCACCCTGACCTGGCTTCTCCCAACGTGCTGGACGTGCTCCGGGAGCTTTCCGAAGTGGCAACATTGGCTGTGGTGACCAATGGCTTTGACCGGGTGCAGGGCCGCCGTGTGCGGGAATCCGGCATTCTGGATTTTGTGGAGGATGTGTTCGTTTCTGAAAAAATGGACAGCGAAAAGCCCAACCGCAAGATTTTTGATGCCACACTCCGTGCGCTGGGCGTGGAGAACCGTGAGCACGTGCTGATGGTGGGCGACAGCCTGAGCAGTGATGTGCAGGGCGGTGTGAACGCCGGGCTGGATACCTGCTGGTATAACCCCAACCACGCCGAGAATCCCGGCAAGGTCGTTCCTACCTATGAGATCAGCAGCCTGGAAGAGCTTTACCCGCTGGTGATGGAGCCGGAGGAACTGGCCAATGTGGGCCTGAAGAATCGCCGCCACCAGCTGTAATGCTGTGCGGCCTGTGTGAGAGATTGGAAAACGAACAATGCTGATACATTTGGAAAAGCTGGGCAAGAGCTTTGGCGAGAAGATCGTCCTGCATGATGTCACGGCCAGTGTCGAACGGGAGGACCGCATCGGCATCGTGGGCCAGAACGGCGCAGGCAAAACGACCCTGCTGAAGATCCTGACCGGCGAATATACGGACTACGAGGGTGAGTTCAGCGTGACCCATGGTGTGACGCTGGGCTATCTGGAGCAGAATGCAAAGCTCGACCCCACGTTGGATATCTACGGCGAGATGCGCTCCTGCTTTGCCCATGTGCTGGATGCCATGGCCCAGATGCAGATCCTGGAGCGCAGAATGGCCGCCAGCCCGGAGGATGCCTCTCTGCTGGAACAGCACGATGCCTTGCAGAACATCATTGATGCCGCTGACGGCTACAATATGGATGTCAACATCAAAAAGGTGCTGTCCGGTATGGGGTTTGCGCAGGATACCTGGACGAAGAATATCGCTGTGCTTTCAGGCGGTGAGCTGACGCGCCTGCGTCTGGCAAAGCTGCTGCTGGAAAAGCCGGATGTCCTGATTCTGGACGAGCCCACCAACCACTTGGATTTTGCCACCATGGAATGGCTGGAAAATTACCTCAAGGGCTATTCCGGTGCCGTGCTGGTCGTCAGCCATGACCGCTATTTCCTGGACAATATCTGCACCAGGATCTGGGAGGTCTCCTTCCAGACCATGACCACTTATAAGGGTAACTTCTCAGCCTATCTGCCCCAGAAGGAAGCTGCCGATGCCCTGCGCCAGAAGCAGCACGATGCAGATGTAGCACTGGCTGAAAAGCTGCAGGATTATGTAGACCGCAATCTTGTGCGCGCTTCCACCACCAAGATGGCCCAGAGCCGCCGCAAACAGCTGGAAAAGCTGGAGATCACGGAAGCCCCAAAGGATGAAACGAACCAGCTCAAGTTCCGCTTTGAGTATGATGTGGAGCCGTGGAACGAGTTGGTGCTGATGAAGAACCTGACCATCAGGATCGGGGAGCGCACCCTGCTGGAACCCTTTACCTACACGGTTTGCCGGGGTCAGCGGCTGGTGATCGCAGGCCCCAATGGTGCGGGCAAATCCACCCTGATGCAGGTGCTGGATGGTAAGCGCCGCCCCTCCGGCGGCATGGTGCGGCTGGGTACGGGAGCCCGACCCAGCATTTTTGCCCAGCAGCAGAACCGTCTGGGACAGGGCAGGGTCATTGATG
>ENA-OUQF01002271-OUQF01002271.1-human-gut-metagenome-genome-assembly--contig:-NODE-2271-length-9992-cov-7.184663_pt1 | contig 9992 bp, 7 predicted proteins | sample MGYA00237947_ERZ548826 | MGnify/ENA primary metagenome ERZ548826 (study PRJEB26490, sample SAMN05194701) | human gut metagenome | biome: terrestrial biome; feature: human-associated habitat; material... | reverse complement strand
CCCTCGAGGGGAAGGCTCTGTTACGCATCTATATTTTATGTCACCATAACACGGGTAGTGTGAAGTTGCATTCCGACCATCGGAATGCAACTTCACGGCAACGCTCCGCGCAGCGGCGGGAACGCTCGCCGCAGGCGCGGCAACTGCTCTCAGCAGGTGTGCGACGTTAGGCGAAGGGCAGTGAGCGCCTTGGCAACGCCGTCGTTTTCACAGGTGTCGGTGACGAGCTTGCATATTTCTTTGATGCTGTCGGGCGCGTTGCCCATAGCGACGGCGACGCCCGCCGCTTTCAGCACCTCGGCATCGTTGATACTGTCGCCCACGGCGATACTGCGTTCGGGCGGAATGCCGAGCGCCTTCAGCGCGAGCGCCATGCCTGCCGCCTTGTCGTTCCCCGCGTTGCATGCCTCCCCGCCGCCGTTCGACGCGTAAACATTCAGCATCGACCGCACAAAGGCAAGATAATCGTCCGTAAATTCACGGTCGACCGTGATTTTCGAGACAAAATCCTCGCCGAGCGCCGCAAAAAATTCTTCTTTTGAATTTACCTGCGTCCATCCGGCGGGAACAGGACCCGAAGGATCGATACACAGCGCCGCGTGCCGCCCCTGAAAACGGCATGGCTTTTTATGAAGAAAAATATAATCGAGCAGCTTTTCCAGCTTTTCGCGCGGGATACTGCTGTTATAAACAGTCTTTCCTTCAACATCGACCAAAGAGCCGAGCGCCGTCACATAGCCGTCGAAATATTCCTGCTCGGCAAGCTGACGGGGAAGACAGGCGTACCCCCGCCCCGTATTGATCAAGACTTTATGCCCGTTTTGCCGAGCCCGTGCGATCGCTTCGGCGTTTTCCGCGCTCATGACGCTGTCCCATACTTCGACGGCGGACGCCCATTTCATCAGCGTCCCGTCGATATCCAAAAAGACCGCCCACGGCTTTGTTGTGTCCAAATTCATTGTTTCTTCCCCTTTTTGCCGTATTGAGATTAAAAGTACTCTTTCCCGTCTCCGCCCAGAAGACTCACGATCGCCCGCGCCGCGCCGTCGTTTGCCACCGTGTCGGTGACGTGATCGCATTGCTTTTTCACCTCGTCGGGCGCGCTTCCCATCGCGACCGAAATTCCCGCGGCGCGCAGCATTCCGAGATCGTTTTCACTGTCGCCGATCGCGATTGAACGCTCGACGGGAATGTTCAGAAGCGCGCACACGCGGCGCACGGCGCAGCCCTTGTCACAGCCGCGGTTCGCTCCCTCCGCATAGGCGGCTTCGCCGCGCAGCTCGGGAGTCGCTTTCTGTTCGGTGCAGTAGATCATGTCGAAATGCCGCTCCAAAAAGGCGCGGTATTCGGCGTTCGGAAGATACGGTATCGTGATCTTATAAAAGGTTCTTCCCCAAGTCGCCTTGAAAAAGGCGGCGGGCTCGTCCCAATGACGCGAAGCATGAAACGCCCCGTCGTTTCGGAAGGAGTACCGTCCGTCCTCGCCGTCCGCGTCGCTTTCGATAAAACAGGTCTCTTTGTATCGGTCGCAGTATTCGATAAGCTCCTGTACGGTCGCGTCCGGAATGGGGTCGGTATATAAAATTTTGCCGTGCAGCTCGGCATAGGTTCCGAGTCCCGCACAAACTCCGTCAAATTTTTCTTTTGAAATGCCGCAGCAGGCGAAATAGCCCGGGGAACGTCCCGTGTTGAGGAAGAAATAATGCCCGCGCCTTTGCATATCGGCGATCACGCGGCATGTCGCGGGGGACAAGCCGTCGGGATAAAGCGGGTTTAAGATCGTGCCGTCAATGTCCAGAAAGACGGCATAAGGGGTAGAGTTTGCCATGGTTTCTCCTGTAGTATACACTTTTTGTTTCGGTCAGTCAAGCTCGATGGCGGTTCGCACCGTCGCACAGTCGCACAGCGCGAAAAGACCCTCGCCCGAAAGCAGCTTTAAAACATAATCGGGGTTTAAGTACCCGCCGTCGGGCGAAGCGTCCACTTTCAGATGAAAAAGGGTGTTCCCGTCCGCTTCCGTCGAGGAAAAGGCGAAGATCTGCGGCTTTATATCGACGGTCTTCTCGCCGCTTTTGGTCTTTTTTAAGATCGGAAGCGCGTTTTGCGAGAGAATTTCGGAGATTTTATCCCCGATTCCGATTTTTCCCGCAATTGTGATCCGGTATTCCGCCGCGCGCACGTTGCGCAGCTTTCCGATCGGTTCGGCGACGCTTTTTAAAACAAGATGCGGCGGAAGCTCGGCGCGAAGCCGTTCGAAAAATTCCTCGGCGGAAAGGTCGACCGCAAGCCCCATGTCGCACAGCTCGTTTTCACCCGCCATTCCCACCGAAAGGGGAAGAGCAAAAACAAGCTTCGGATGCGGATTGAAGCCGCTCGAATAGCGAAGCGGCAGCCGCGCGCGGTTCATGGCGCGGACAAAGGTGTGCGTAAGATCGAGATGGGAAATATAGATAAGCGGTCCCGTTTTGGAAAAGCAAAGACGAAAATCGGTCATTTTGTTTCCTCCGTTTCTTCTGCCGCGTCCGTGTCGGTTGCGTCGTTTGCCTCTTTCCGTTCGCCCGCCGCTTCGGCTGCCCGCTTTTTCGCCGCCTCGTGCGGGAAGGTCTCGTCAAACAGCTTCCGACCGTCCTTATCGCGGCGGGTGCAGAAGGGAACGCCGTAACGGGCGATGCCGCAGTGTGAGCACTGCGTTCCGCAGTCGGGCGTGGTTTGTTCGCTCATCGCTTTTTCGTATTCTTTTTTCAAGAACGCCGTCGTCACGCCGCAATCGATGACCGACCACGGCAGAACTTCGTCGAAATCAAAGAAACGGTTGGCATAAAAGGCGGGATCGACGCCGCATTTTTCAAAGGCGGCAAGCCAGTTTTCATAGTTGAAAAACTCGTCCCAGCCGTCAAAAATCGCGCCGCCGCGGAACGCCTCCTCCAAGACCTTCGAAAGCCGTCGGTCGCCGCGGGCAAAGACCGCCTCGAGAAAGCTGACCTTCGATTCGTGCCAGCTGTAGCGGATCTTGCTTGACGTGATATTTTTGCCGAGCAGCTTTTGCTTGCGGATCAGCTCCTCGCGCGTGTTCTGCCCGAACCACTGAAAGGGCGTGTCGCATTTCGGCACAAAGCACGAGACCGAGATCGAAACGGTGCACGAGCGCCCTTTGGGACGGTCGGGGTTTTTGTAATATTCGTCGACCACCTTCTGCGCCAGCGCGGGAATGCCGAGAATGTCCTCGTCGGTCTCGCCGGGCAGTCCGAGCATGAAATACAGCTTCACCGACGTACGCTCGTTGCGGAACGCCGACGCACAGGTGCGCAGGATCTCCTCCTCGGTCAGGTTTTTGTTGATGATATCGCGCATACGCTGCGTGCCCGCCTCGGGCGCGAAGGTAAGTCCCGATTTGCGCAGGCTTTCGATCTTTTTCATGATATCGCTCTCGAACGAATCGATGCGCATGGAGGGGAGCGAAAGCCCGACCTTGCATTCGTCGGTCCATTCCTTAAGCGCGTCGACCAGCTCGCAGAGATGCGGATAATCGCTGATGCTTAAGGAGGTCAGCGACAATTCCTCGTAGCCCGTCGAGTCGAAATGCTCGCGCGCCTGACGGTTCAGCGTTTCGTAATTTTTGTAGCGAAAAGGGCGATAGATGATGCCCGCCTGACAAAAACGGCAGCCGCGCATACAGCCCCGCGCCACCTCGAGCATAATGCGGTCATGCACCGTCTCGATATAGGGCAGCGGACTTTTTTGCGGGAAATACGCCTTGTCAAAATCGCCTATGACCTCGCGGCGCACCTTGTCGGGAATATCGTCGTCGTGCGTGATCGACGAAATGCGCCCGTCGCCGCCGTACGAGACGGTATAAAGCGACGGAACGTAAATGCCGTGATCGGATTTTGCCGCGCGGCGGAGGAATTCGGCTTTGGAAAACTTTTTGCCCTCCTTTTTGCATTCCTCTTTATAATCGATGAGAAGCTCGGTGAAGGCGACGAGCGATTCCTCCCCCTCGCCGATGCTGAAAGCGTCGAAAAAGTCGGCGATCGGTTCGGGATTATAGCTGCACGGTCCGCCGCCGATGAGGATCGGCATATCGTCGGTTCGATCCTTCGCATAAAGCGGAAGCCCCGCAAGCGTCAGAGTATAGAGAATGTTGGTATAACACATCTCGTATTGAAGCGTAAAGCCGATAATGTCGAAGTCCGCCAGCGCGTCGCCGCTCTCGTGCGCATAAAGCGGGATATGCTCGCGCAAAAGCACGTCGCCGAAATCCTTCCACGGCGTGTAGGCGCGTTCGCACCAAATATTTTCTTTTGCGTTGAGCGCGCCGTATAAGATCTTGATGCCGAGATTGGACATGCCGATCTCGTAGGCGTCGGGAAAGCAAAAGGCAAACCGCGCGCGGATCTTTCCGTCTGAGAGGTCTTTTATCGTCTCGTTCAGCTCACCGCCCGTGTAGCGCCCGGGCTTTGTGACTTCCTTTAAGAATTTTTCGGCTTGTTGTTTTGGGGTCATGAAAAACAGTTCTCCTTATTTTCCTTGTTGCTTTTTCGTCTTGACGCGCTCTGCGTTCGAAAACCCGCACGCCACGGGGCATCCGTCGCAGTGCGGATTCTGCGCCTTGCAGCGGTCGCGCCCGAAGTCGACCATGCGGTGGCAAAAGCCCGACTGCCTGTCCTTCGGGATCAGCGGTTCGAGGTCGCGCTCGACGACGGCGGGGTCTTTGCTCTCGGTCAGCCCCATGCGCCCCGCAAGGCGTATGCAGTGCGTGTCGGCGACGATTCCGCCCAGTCCGAAGCAGTCGCCGCGCAATAGATTGGCGATTTTTCGTCCCACGCCCGGAAGCGACAGAAGCGCGTCCATATCCGACGGCACTTTCCCGTCGAAACGGTCGATCAGCATGACCGACGCGTCTTTTATGTTTTTGGCTTTCATGCGGTACAGCCCGCAGGGGCGCACGATCTCTTCGATCGCCTCATACGGAGCGGCGGCAAAGGCATATACGTCGGGAAATTTTCGAAACAGCTCTTTGCAAACGAGGTTGACCCGCGCGTCGGTGCATTGCGCCGAAAGCCGCGCCATGACCAAAAGGCGAAAAGGGTCGCCGTCGAAAGAGAGCGTGCAGTCCGATTCGGGGTAGAGCGCATACAGCGTGTCAAGGATCTGCGCCGCCTTTTCTTTTTTGGCGGCAAGACTTTTGCGCGGCATGATCAGTCTCCGTCTCCGTAGCGCTCGTGCAGAATGTCTTTCATCAGTTTGACCGCGAAAGCGCCCGTTTCGACCATGAGGTTTTTGCCGTAATGCTCGAGCCGAAGCTCCATGTTATAATTGCCCGCATACGCGACTTCATCGAGCGCGGCGAAAACGTCGCTCCAGTCGATCGTTCCCGAAAGGGGCGTTTTGTGCTGGTCGGTCAGCGTGTCGTTGTCGTTGAGGTGTAAAACGACGGTGTTGCCGCCGAGAATGCGGATGACGTCGGCGGGAGTGGGGTTTCCGAAGCGCATGGCTTTGTTGGAATGTCCCGTGTCGACGCAGATCTTGAAGCAATCGGCAAAGCCCGCCGCCGTGAGACGGTTGTAGGCTTTGACGAATTCGAGAATGTTGCCGAAAAAGTCACAGCAGTTCCGTCCCGTCGCGTCGCCGAAGGTCTCGGTGGCGAGAATAATGCCGTTTTCGCGGGCGTGCGGAAGAATCCGCGAGAAGATCTCAAAGCTCTTTTCCCGCATCCGGTTCGGATCGGCTTCGGGTCCCGTTATGATGGTCGTGACGTTGTGCATGACGGTGACGGGCGCACCAAGCGCCTTCGTGGCGATACAGTCGAGCCGCGCGTTGCGAAAAACGTTCTCGTCAAGAATCGGGTCGTTGAAATAAGAGGTGACGCGCCCGTGGGTTTGTCCGATCTCAAGCTCCAGATCGGCGGCTTTTTGGCGAAGCGCGTCGAAATAGGTCAAAAATTCGTCCTCGCTTTTCGAGTAGATTGAAGCGGGATTTGCCACGTCGAAGCGCGAAGAGGCAAGGTCGAAATCGACCGCGTCACAGCCGATCTCTTTGGCAATTTCCAGTGCGCGCACATCGCCGACGGTTTCCTGATAGCCGACGATCGAAAGACTTACTTTACGTTTCATATGATTTTATCTCCTTCCCCTGCGGGGAGCAGTTGCCGCGCCTACGGCGGGTGTTGCCGTGAAAATGCATTCCGATGGTCGGAATGCATTTTCACACCTACGGTGAGTGTTTACCGTGGAATTGCATTCTGATGGTCAGAATGCAATTCCACACCTACGGTGAGTATTGCCGCGCCTACGGCGAGTATTTGCCGCGCCTACGGCGAGTATTGCCGCGAAATACGAATTCCGGTGGTCGGAATTCGATTTCGCATTGCCCTTGCTATGTTGGAAAAATTTGATACACATCAATAACAAAATTTGGATCGAGCCTTTTTAAAGGCTCGCGGGGTGTCGGGGCAGCGCCCCTGCGGGGAGCGGTTGCCGTGAAATTGAATTCCGCCGGACGGAATATGATTCAGCGGGGGTTGCTCTGCGCGGCGGCAAAGAAGTTCAAAATTCCGTCGCACAGTGCCTGTGCGGAGCGCTCGATATTGCCGTCGGCGACCGTCCATTGAAATTCCTCCACGTTGGAAATAAAGCTCATTTCGCAAAGGGTGGACGGAAAACGGTGGTCGCGCGCCATGGCGAGCATTTGATAAGCGGTGTTGCGCTGCATACGGTTCAGCTTGTCGCAGACCGTGTCCGACACGGTTTTGGCAAGGCGGATTCCCGCGTTATTCGAATACAGCCCCAAATATCCGCGCGCCTTGGCGGCGTTGCTGCTGTCGGCGATCGAGTTGTGATGCACCGAGATCAGAATGTCGGGCTGTACCGCGTCGATCATATCCAGCCGCTCGAAAAGATCGTGCGTTTCGTCGGTCGTGCGGGTGGTATAGACCGTCGCGCCGAGGGAAGTTAACTTTTCGGCAAGCGAATTGGCAATTTTTAAATTCAGCATGCTCTCCGAAAGCTTGAGCGAAGGCTCGGCGGGACCGGGCGCGCCGATATCGGTTCCGCCGTGACCCGCGTCGACGTAGATCGTCTTGCCCGTAAGCGGCTTTTCGCCGTCGACAAGTCCGATCGGATTATTGAAACGGAACTTGATGAAGCTTCCCTCATAAACGAGGTTAAAGCCGTAATAATTCTCTGCGTCCTTCAGCGTCGCCGTGTAAAGAACGGTCTTTCCGCTTGCGCCCGCCTTGACCGATACCGAAGAAAACAAAGGATTTTCACACAAATTGAACGCGGGCATCGTCTCGGGAAGCGTGTCGTACAAAACCATGGTGACGGCATTCCCTTCGACCCAGACGTCGGTCGGCACATTTTCGAGAACGCCGAAGCGAAGCTCGGTATAATTCTTCTTATATACCTGCTCACTGCTCGAAACGACCTCGCTCTCGGCGGTAAGAATCGCGTTTTCGTAAAGCGGCTGTCCCTCGACGACGTTTACATACTGATCGGAAACATACCCGCCGAAGCGAAGCTTGTAATAACCGTTTTCATATCCGATGATATAATCGCGCATACCCGCCGAGGTCGGCGTGTAATCGTCATAAAACGACGAGGACGGAGCAGTTTTCAGATGGGTGTAATCCTTGTTCACCTGCGCGTAAATAAGCGCGCCCTTGCCGATCTCTTTCATAAGCCCGACGCGCTTTACCGCCTGTTCCGAACCGTTTTTCGCGGTAAAGGTAATCGTGCCGAGATCGATGATTTTTCCTTCCGCGGCAAGCGTTCCGAAGGCGATGGAGCCTTTGTAAACCTCCGAAACATAACCCGAAGAGGTGTTCTTTGCATTTTTGGTCGCCTTGAGCGTCGCGCTTGCGCCGCCCACCGTGACGGTGACGGTCGAGCCTGCGGGCGCGGTACACGAGAAGTTCACGGTGTCGCCGCCCGTGATCCACGTCTCGCCCGAGGGATAGGTCGAGACGATTTTGTAATCGGAATACGTATTCGTTCCCGACGAGGCGACGGGAGTTTTGTAGCCGATGGTATGCCCGACGGTGTTGCCGCCCTGCGTCAGCGCGTAGCTGTTGCTGCCCGCCGCAAGCGTCGCATAAAAGCTGAAATAGCCGTTTTTCGTGCGCGACACGGCGTTTCCGTTTAAGGTCACGGGCGTCGACGGATCGGACGAGCCGAGCATATACTGCGTTCCCGCCTGTGCGCGGTAGCCGTTCTGCGGATAATTGATCGCCGTATCGTGTTTTGCGGTGATAGTTGCCGCCTTGGCAAAGCTTCCGCTCGAATACATCGTGCGCAGTTTGTCGGTAACGCCCGCCGTGTTGTCGTGCAGCGCGGCGTATCCGTAGAAAATACTGCCCTTGTAGCACAAAAGCGAAGAGGAAAACTCGACCTGGATCGGGATTTCGTTGGCGGGAAATTCTTCGGCGCGGTAAAGCGCGTGCCCGATGTATAACGGCACGCCCGTGCCGTCGAGATTGGCGTTCCACCACCGCGCCAGCGTGTCGAACGGCGCGACCTTGGTCGAAAACGCCCAGTAGATCTGCGGCGCGAGATAATCGACGTAACCGCCCTTTGCCCAGGCGATCGCGTCGCAATAGAGCACCGAATAAGCCTCCAGTCCGCCCGTTTCACTGCCCTCGACGGGCGTGCCGCTTCCGGCGTTGGCATAAATGCCGAAGGGACTTACGCCGTATTTTGCGCTCGGACGAACCGATTTCACCGTGTCATACAGCGAATGAACAAGCCGGTTTACGTTTTCGCGCCGCCAGTCCTCGAGCGAAAGCCCGTTTCCGTAAGCCTCAAACGCCGCCGCGTCGTCAAAAACGCCGTTCACCACGGGATACGGATAGAAATAGTCGTCCATATGAATGCCGTCGACCGCGTAATTTTCCATTATATATTGCACCTCGGCACGGATCATTTCCCGCACCTCGGGAAGCCCCGGGTTGTAATAATACTTCCCGTCGGTGTATTTCACGCAATATTCGGGGTGAAGCCGCGCGGGATGATTTTCGGCAAGCGACGAAAGCTCGGTGTTCGGCGTCACGGTTATCCGAAACGGATTGATCCACGCGTGAAGCTCGATTCCCGCCGCATGGGCTTTTTCGGTTATGTAGGCAAGCGGGTCGAACGAGCCGACCGAAACGCCCTGCGTTCCCGAAAGAAACGACGACCACGGATAGGTGTTCGACGCATACAGCGCGTCGGAGGAGGGGATCGCCTGAAAGAAGATCGAATTTAAGCCCGCGTCGTGTGCGGTCTTTACGATATCGTCCAGCTCCGCCTTCAATTCGCTTTCGGAAAGCCCTTTTTGAGAGGGGAAATTGGTATTGAAAACCGTCGCGATCCAAACGCCGCGCATTTCGGTATCCGCCGAGATCGGCTCGACCGATACGATTCCGTCGTTTTTCGCTTCGCCGTCGGCGTTCGTCGGCGTGTCGGAAAGGCGCTTGCCCGCAAAATGAAAGGCGAGAAAGGTTGCCGAGCAGAGGATCAGCACCGTGAGCGCCGTGACGAGCGGAAGACGGGAGCGGCGCTTTTTCGGATCGGCGGGCGTCGGCGTTTTCCACGGACGGCTCTCGCGCGGCGCAACCGGCACTGTCTCCTTTTCGGTATTCGCAAGCGGCGGAATATTATTTTCGAAATTTTGATTTTGACTCCGATTCTGATTGTTGGGGGAAAAGTTCACGTTTCGTACCTCCTTGCCGCCCGCGGCGGCGTTTTTTTGCTTCTGTTATCTATGGTCGGGCGTGATTTTCTACATATAGAATTATTATACAGGATTTCGACACCTTTTTCAATACGCGAAAGGACGAAATTTGCGATTTTTTGCGGAAAGTTGACGGAAAGGCAAAGCGCACAAACAAAAAAGAAAAATGCAGGCAATTTGCGGGCATATCGCCGATTACTCAAATTTATGCAAAAAAATTTGAAAAAATGCTTGACAAACGGATTTGGATGTGGTATTCTATTAAAGCTGTCAGCGAGAGCGGC
>ENA-OUQF01002268-OUQF01002268.1-human-gut-metagenome-genome-assembly--contig:-NODE-2268-length-10014-cov-5.128326_pt1 | contig 10014 bp, 7 predicted proteins | sample MGYA00237947_ERZ548826 | MGnify/ENA primary metagenome ERZ548826 (study PRJEB26490, sample SAMN05194701) | human gut metagenome | biome: terrestrial biome; feature: human-associated habitat; material... | reverse complement strand
TAAGCAAGAAAGTGAGGGAGCAGAGAGGCGGCAAGGTGCTTCTCTGCTCCTTGCAGACGCTGTGTTATTAGCGTTAGGGGGGCGGATAAACGCGGAGCATATGGTGCAACATCACTGCCCACTACGCTGTTTGCACCAATGATCGCTCCGTTTCCAATGTAAACGCCGGGGAGAATCACCGCATTTTGCCCAATCCAAACATCATTTTCGATAACAGTATCTCCTTTTAATGGCATATCCGTCTTTGCAGGCGGTAACATTACCCTTTCCGCCTATTCTGATTTTAAAAAAGTCAAATCCGTATCAATCTCGCTTCTCAGTTCAAACTTTCAAAAAGTCGAAATCACCCCTTCGATCATGCCACACCCACTTCTGAGAAAAATTGACGCCACACTTTTTTCGAGTAGAACCGCACGAGACAGAATTTTTTCAACTTGAAGAAACTCCGTTTTCCTTGCGATAACTGGGAAAATTGGCATTCAGACTTTTTTCGTGAAAATTCCAGTTAAAAATCGCAGTTTTTGTGGTGAATACACACCAAAGGACGAACAGGGCATCGCCCTCCCGCCCGACGCGGCGTAAGTCATAGAACCCAATCAGGGAGCCGGGAAAATCCGGCTCCCTGGTTTTATCCGCATTGTTCCGTTAACGGAATAATATTCGATACAAATCGCTGCTTTCTGAAAAAGATATTGATTATTTGCAACTTTCCTATTGCTTTTTCGAATCAAAAATGCTACAATACAATCATACAGTTTCTATTTGCTTGGGATTTAAGCTATCCCGGATTGTTTCAATCAATCGCGCGTTTATGCCGATTTGTTTCTTTTCTATTCTGTTTCCGAGACGATTCCCTAAGGGGAGTCGTCTTTCTTTTTTCAATAAATATATGTTTACCAAAAATGTACAGAGAGAAAAATATAAGTGCCCACCCATGCGGGCGAACACAGAAAATACATCGACAGGAGGCCTATTGCCCCCTGTCGATTTTATATATATACGACATGAGATCAACTGATATCATGCCCTTTGCCCCGGCACCGCGCCGCTTAACGCGACCCGCCCGTGCCCTCGGAAATCGGCACCTGATCCGCTTGGCCGCGGTCAGAAATGAATCTTGGAACGAAACACCCCTTATTGTGCGTAATTGTGACGGTTAATACAACGCTCAGCGGCGGGGGCCAGCCACCCTCGCCGCGCAAGTCCACAAGGCTTGTTGGGATTATGTCGCTTGCGACCGGTTTGCTATGCTTATCCGTTAGCAAGATAGCCTTGCCCAGCGATATCGACAAGAGAATAGTGTATCGCATTTTCTTCAGATACCCGCTTTCAGACTCTGGAACCGCATATTCCGGACGCCTTCCGACATTGGAACCTGCTTTGGATGTTGGGTATCTGCAGCTGGTTATTTGCCGCGGAAGCGGAAAATAACCAGCTAAGGAGTATAAGTGGTCTGGTTAGCCGCTTGTATCTGGGTTTCTATATTCCCCTTCGGAAAGAGTTTGGTTCATCCAAATTTGAGCCTTACTCTTCCCGATGACAAAAAAATATGTAACGCATTTAACAAGCGCAAGGCTGGGCTTGTTTGCCAATGACAAACAGGCATCTCATCATTGAAAGGACTGAACTACATGGCAAGCTTGATATATGAAATATCCACCCACGCATACAATAAAGCAAAATATCTGAAGTCTCCGGGAAAGGACGAAAGCGGCAATCCCGTAGAAGTTGTCAGGATTACGAAAAAAAACGAACGGCAATATAAGGACCACGCCATCAAATTCGGGAATTGGTGCAAGGGAAACTACCATTGCCGGCACTTTGATGACTGCAAGCCGCACATACAGGATTATGCCGATTTTCTGATCGAGAAAGGGTATTCCGCCGGTACGATCCACACCTATCTGGCGGCGGTCTGCCGGGTCTGGAATGTTGCTATGGATACGATCCAAAAGCCTGTCAGACACACGGCGCAAAACACCCGCAGCCGCGGGACTAAGGTGTCGGATAGCCGCAAGGATGCCCAGCGAGAGGCATCCCCTCGGTTGTACGACTTTGCGTCGCGCGTAGGACTCCGCCGCCGAGAGTACCAGAAGCTCAGTGGCGGTGATTTGGTGAAAGACAAATCCGGTCACCTGTGCATTTGGGTCAAAGGAAAAGGGGTGGGGAAGATTCAGTATCAACGGATCCTCCCATCTGACATTGCTTTTGTCCATTCCTATTTTGAGGAAAAGGATGCCGATGAGTATCTCTTTACGCAGGAAGAAATGGAAAACAAGATCGATCTGCACCATCTGCGCGCCTGCCAAGCCAAGCGGGCCTATCTGTATTACCTGAACGCCATCCGCGACCCGGCGTTCAAGGAACAGCTGATCCGCGAGCTGGAAGTGCGCTTCAAGGACAACGGCAGGGAGTTGCATCACGATCAGATAGATGGGATATACTATCTGCGCGGGCTCAACCGCAAGCTCGCCCTGGAACACAACCTGCCCGTCGCGTACAACCGACTGGCCCTCATGGCTGTGAGCGTTTTCCATTTGTCCCATTGGCATCTGGATGTCACGGTCTGCAACTACATTCTTGCGGTCTAAAAACATAAAACCCACCAGTGAAGCCATTGGTGGGTATCTCATCTCATTTCGGTTGTATAAAGCGGAATCGAGCTTGGCTGTTTATAATATTATGTCAGGTTTGTTCTTAAAAGTTGCTGAGTTAGTTCTACGCAATCTTTTGTGCCTGAGCGAAAAATGCAAACAAATATGCCTTGCTGCTGATACTTACGAAGTGCAGATTGCACCTCGCTTTCGTCTGTTTCCTTCGTTACCCACAGTTCTACGACATTCAGAGAGGAATTCTTCTTTTGATAAATCACAATGGCAACCTCCAAGACGAGTATTGCCAAACTTTTCCAAACTATTCTCCTTCGTAAAAGATATGCAAAAAAGCGTGCCATTTGACACGCTTCTCCGAAACCGTATGATAGCCGCATTCGAAAAACGGCATACTTCTCCTAAGACACATAAAAAACAAAAGAAACATGGCTGCCTGTATGCAGCAGAAAAAGAAACAATTCAAAGAGGTACTGTCTGTAGTATATTCATTTTAAGAGAAAGAGTCAACTGCAGAAAGTTTTGTTTATGGATACACGCTTGATTTTTCATGCTCTTTGGCTTACAATGTTACTATAATTCTATTCAATAAAAATTATAACATTGGAGTTTTGGTATGAACATATCTGGATACACCCGAATTTCTGTGGATATTGAGCAGGACCGCGACAATACATCCATCGAAAACCAAAAGGCCATCATATCGGACTATGTTGCAACTTATTTTCCCCAAGCAAAGCTCACCTTGTACGAGGACCGTGATCGCTCCGGATATACCTTTGAGCAGCGCGAGGGGTATCAGCAAATGCGGCCCAAGCTGTTCTCCGGCGAATCACAAATCCTGATAATCAAGGACTTTTCCCGTTTTTCCCGGCGGAATAGCCTTGGTCTGCTGGAGTTGGAGACCCTGCGCGACGCGGGCGTGCGGATTATTTCTATCAACGACGGCATTGACTACCCCACCAAGGACGACTGGATGCTGATTCAATTTAAGTTTCTTATGAACGAGATGCCGGTCACGGACACCAGTAAAAAGATCAAGGCAATCATTCAGCACCGCCAGAAGAACGGAGAATGGGTCTGCGCCGTACCCTACGGCTACCGGATGATCAACACCAAGGAGATGGTTTACGAGGTGGACCCACCCGCCGCAGAGGTTGTCCGTGAGATTTTCGCTTTATATAACAGCGGTTGGGGATATAAGCGGATCGCCAATCACCTAACAGATAAGGGCATCCCAACGCCACGAGCCAATGAGATTGCATGGAAAGAAGCCCAGGGACGGCAAACCAGACTCAAGTCCAAGGCCGAATGGTCCATTATCTCCGTCTCGAGCATTCTCTGCAATGATTTTTATGTAGGGACGCTGCGGCAAAAAAAGTATACCCGAGCCAATATCAATGGCAAGGATAAGCGATTGGACGAGGATGAGCATATCGTCATTGAGAACGCACACACCCCGATCATCGACGCCCGTACCTTCGCCTATACGCAGGAGCAGCTCAAGCTTCGTTCCAGAAGCAACTACCGCGGCGAGAAAAAGTATGCTGCCGATTACTCCGGCTTTCTGTATTGCGGAGACTGCGGAGCGCCTATGTTCTCCATGTCTCGTCCCGACCTTGCGCCCGCTTACACGTGCGGCACATACCACCGCAGGGGGCGCAAAGGCTGCACCAGCCACCATATCCGCGTGGACAAGCTGGACGAGCTGCTCAAGAGCTATATCCAGATCGTCCGGGACAATTCCACAGATATCCTGGAACGTCTTCAGGATGCCATCAAGCAGCAGCCGGAACGGGAACAGGAGATTGGAAATGCCATTGACTCTCTGGAGCGTCAGCTCGCCGAAAGCAAGGAGCAGCTCAAGACCATGTACAAGCGTAAGCTGATCGACACCATGGGAAAGGCCCCTGACGAAGCTGCCATTATCGACGAAGCATACACGGAATTGGAAAAGGACTTGACCCACCGCATTGCCGGTCTGGAGAACCAGATTGATGTCAACATTGATTCTCGCAATCACCTTCTGCAAGCCAACCGGGCTGCCAAAACAGTCATCGAAGTGTTTGATGACATTCTGACAAAGCCAAAGCTGGACAAGCGGGACATCTCCCTGATCGTGGATCGCATCACCGTTTATGAGGGCCACATTGACATTCAGCTAAAACCGGATATCGATGGATTGCTGGCCACCGGAGTGTGGGAGGAATCCTCAAATTTTCCGCAAGACAGTAGAGACAACACAAATCTGCCCGCAAAAATCGTTCAATCGGCAACACGCCGGCCGAGCAAAGTCTTTACTGTCAATGTTATCAACAGCGGCGACCCGTTGGAGATCTACACGAGCAAGGAGGGCGAGGTCATCTTCAAGAAATACTCGCTCATGGGCGGTGTGGACGAGTTTGCCGCGCAGATCTGCGAAACGCTCAACAAAACCACCGGCCTGACCGTCGCCGTGACGGACCGCGACAGTGTGGTGGCCGCGGCGGGCAGCGCGCGGCGCGATCTGATCGGCAAGCGCATCAGCACCGAGCTGGAGCAGATCATGGAAGACCGCGCCATCTACCGCGCGCAGGGCAGCGAGCGCAGCGTCTACGTCACCGACACGATCGACCGCTGCTGTGCCGCCATCGCCGCGCCCATCATTTCCGAGGGCGACGCGCTGGGGCTGGTGCTGTTTGTGGAGAACGAGGGTGAGAACCACGTCGGCGAGACGGAGTACAAGCTCGCGCAGACCATCGCCTCCTTCCTCGGCAGGCACATGGAGAGCTGAAAAAAGGAAGCGTCCCACAGGCGGGACGCTTCCTTTTTTCTCTTTTCTCAGTCGTTGACGACCTTGATCTGGCACATCTTCATCGTCTCGAGCGCGTGGCGGTGGCTCTCCGGCGTGACGCCGGCGCAGCAGCTCGCGTCCACGGTGATGGGCGCTTCGGGCATCGCCGCCTTGAACAGCAGCGCGTTGGACACCACGCAGATATCGGTGCAGAGGCCGACCAGCTCGATCTCCAGCGCCTCCTGCGCGCGCTCGGTCATCAGAATACCGGCGAGCCGGTTGGAGCCGAAGGTGGGCTTGTCGATAACGGTCGCCTTCTCCGCAGCCTTGGCGACCGCATCGTTGAGCTGCCAGCCGTGGGTGCCCTCGATGCAGTGCTCGACGGGCAGGTTGCGGCCCTCCTGCGTGTCGAGATAGTTTTCGTAATGCGTGTCGCGCGTGAGATAGATGTTCCACGGGTCGTACTCCTTCATCTTCTCCACAACGCGCGGAACGATCTGCTGCGCCTCCTTCGTACCGAGCGAGCCGTCGATGAAGTCGTTCTGCATATCAATGACGACGAGAATCTTACGCATGGCAATGCCCTCCTATTTTTCAGATGCGCTTCCACTTCGCGCCGTTCGGTACATCGGTCACCTCGATGCCCTGTGCCTTCAGCTCGTCGCGGATGCGGTCGGCCTCGGCGAAGTTCTTCGCTTTCTTGGCGTCTGCGCGCTGACGGATCAGCGCCTCGACGGCCTCGTCCGGCGTGCCGTCCTCGGCGATGACGGTGAACGCGCCCGCGCTCTGCGCGGCGGCCGCGGCGTTCTTCTCGCGCAGCGCGGCGGCCTTGGCAATGAGGTCAAGGCTCAGGACCTCGTCGAGGTCGGCGATGATCGCGAGCTTGGTCGCGCCGCTCGTCTTGGCCTTGAGCACATCGTAGAGCACGGTGACGCCCATGGCGGTGTTAAGGTCGTTATCCATCTCCTTGGAGAATTTCGCGCGGTACTCGGCGCGCACGGCCTCGTCCACGCCGCCCTCGTCCTTGAGGTTGGCGATCTTCGCAAGGAGCTTGTTGTAGGCGAGCACGGCGTTGTCCAGATTCTCCCAGGTGAACACGAGGCTCTTGCGGTAGTGGCTCTGCAGACAGAAGAAGCGGTAGGCCAGCGGGTCGTAGCCCTTCTGCTCAAGCAGGGAAACGGTCAGAAATTCGCCCTTGGACTTGCTCATTTTGCCGTCCGTTGTATTGAGGTGGGCAACATGGCACCAGTGGGGGCACCAAGGATGTCCGAGGTAGCTTTCGGACTGGGCGATCTCGTTCGTGTGGTGCGGGAAGGCATTGTCCACGCCGCCGCAGTGCAGGTCGAGGTATTCGCCGTTGTACTTCATGGAGATGCCAGAGCACTCGATATGCCAGCCGGGATAGCCGACGCCCCAGGGCGAATCCCATTTGAGCGCCTGATCCTCGAACTTGGACTTGGTGAACCAGAGGACGAAGTCGTTCTTATTCTTCTTGTTCGTGTCCTCCTCCACGCCCTCGCGGACACCCACGGCGAGATCCTCCTCGTTGTGGTCGTTGAAGATATAGTAGCGGTCCAGCTTGCTCGTGTCGAAGTAGACGTTGCCGCCGGCGAGGTAGGCGTAGCCGGTGTCAAGCAGCCTGGTGATGATCTTGATATAGTCGTCGATGAGGCCGGTGGCGGGCTGCACGACGTCGGGACGCTTGATGTGGAGCTTTTGGCAGTCGGCAAAGAAGGCGTCGGTATAGAACTGCGCGATCTCCATGACGGACTTGTGCTCGCGCTTGGCGCCCTTGAGCATCTTGTCCTCGCCCTCGTCGGCGTCGCTCGTAAGATGGCCGACGTCGGTGATGTTCATGACGCGGTTGACGCTGTAGCCTGCGAAGCGGAGGTACTTCTCCAGCACATCCTCCATGATGTAGCTGCGCAGATTGCCGATGTGGGCAAAGTGATAGACGGTCGGGCCGCAGGTGTACATCTCGACGTGGTTCGGGGTATGGGTCTTGAGCTCTTCCTTTTTGTGGGTGGCGGAATTATAGAGGTACATACAGAAACTCCTTTTCAGAGCAAAATTAACTTGGCTTCAGTCCGGCTCGCGGAACACGTCGGCATTTTTGATGAAATACTCAATGCCGGAATAGGCGGTGGTCAGCACGATGACGGCATTGCACAGGGGATCGAACCACGCGTACGCGCCGAAAACGTTGAGCAGCATCGCGCAGAGGCAGACCATGGTCGAGGCCGTTTTGACCTTGCCGGACCACGCCGCGGCGATCACGCGGCCCTGCTCGACGGCAACGAGCCGCATTCCGGAGACCGCGAACTCGCGCAGCAGCACGATGGCCAGACACCAGCCGGGCATCTGTCCGATCTCGACGAGGTAGCACATGGCCGCCATAACGAGCACCTTGTCCGCCAGCGGGTCCATGAACTTGCCGAAATTCGTGACCTGGTTGTAGTGGCGGGCGATGTAGCCGTCCACGAAATCCGTGAGGCACGCGACCACGAACACGCCGAAGGCGGCGCAGCGCGCATAGGGGAAATCCAGATACAGGATCACAAGAAATACGGGGATGAGCGCCACCCGTGCAAGGGTGAGCTTATTGGCAGTCGTCATCTGTGAACAGTCCTTTCAAGGCGCTCGCGCGCCGGTTTGCTATTTTGCCGCGTCCGCGCGGCGTCTTATTCCTCGGCCAGCTCGCCGGTCAGCTCGCCGTCCATCGCGCCGGTGATGCGCACGGGTACGAACTCGCCCGCCGCGACGTCGCGCGGGGCGGAGAAATAGATGCGCCCGTCAATGTCCGGCGACTCAGCGTAGCTGCGGCCGACGAAGAGCATGGATTGCCCGTCGAAGCCCTCGCAGAGGACCTCCATCACGTCGCCCTGCCGTTCGTCGTTCCACGCGTCGATGATCTCGCTCTGGATGTCCACGATCCGCTCGGCGCGGCGGGCCGCCTCGTCGGAGTCGACGCGCTCCATCTTTGCCGCGCGCGTCCCCTCCTCGGGGGAATAGGGGAACACGCCCGCGCGCAGCAGCTTCTGCTCGCGCAGGAAATCGCACAGCTCGTCGAACTCCTCCTCGCCCTCGCCGGGCAGGCCCGCGATGATGGACGTGCGCAGCACGAGGCCGGGAATGCGCTCGCGGAGCTTATCGAGCAGGGCGCAGAGGTATTTCTTGTCGCCGCGGCGGTTCATCTTCTTGAGAATCTTATCGTTGCAGTGCTGGAGCGGAATGTCGAGGTATTTCAGAATTTTGTCCTCGCGGGCGATCACGTCGATCAGGCGGTCGTCGATCCACTCGGGATAGAGGTAGTGCAGGCGGATCCAATGGAAGTCGAGCTTGCAAAGCTCCTCTAAAAGGTCGGCCAGATGGGGCTTGCCGTCCCAGTCCATGCCGTAGCGCGTGATGTCCTGCGCGATGACGATGAGCTCCTTGACACCGGAATCGGCGAGCTGCCTTGCCTCGGCGAGAACATGCTCCATCGTGCGGGAGCGGTATTTGCCGCGCAGCTTGGGGATGATGCAGAAGGCGCACCAGTTGTCACAGCCCTCCGCGATGCGCAGGAAGGCGTAGTGACCCGGCGTAGTGAGCACGCGGCCGAACTCGTCGACCGGCGCGTTGATGTCGTCGAAGCGGCTGACGGTGCCGCCCGCCATGACAGTCTCGACCGCGTCCACAATGTCCTTGTAGCTGCCGGTGCCGAGAATGCCGTCCACCTCGGGAAGCTCCTTTGCCACCTCACCCTGATAGCGCTGCGTCATGCAGCCGGTGACCAAAATTTTCTTGAGCTTGCCGGCCTTTTTCAGCTCCGCCATGGCGAGAATGTTCTCGATGGCCTCCTCATTCGCGCTCGAGAGGAAGCCGCAGGTGTTGACCACCGCAGCGTCGCAGCCCTCGGGCAACGGGCAAAGCTCCATGCCGGCATCACGGCACAGGGCCATCATCTGCTCGCAGTTGACCATATTTTTCGCGCAGCCGAGCGAAATAAAGTGAAGTTTGTATGCCATAGTCCTCTTCCCGTCCGCCGCGCACCGGCGGCAAAAATCGTTTTCGGTCACAGCCCGTCGTCCGCGTCCGTCAACGCCGCGCCCGCCGTCCGCAGGGCAGTCTTGACCTCGCCCCACGAAAAGCCGCGGCGCAGCAGAGCGTCCGACAAGCGTTTATAGTCCTTTTCGTTCAGGGGCTTCCCCCTCGTTTTCGACGCGATGACGCACGCGAGCGTCTCCTGCGCGGCGGGAGCCGTTTCCAGCGCTGCGTCCCACAGCTCGCGCGGCACGCCGCGGCGGTACAGCTCGTCGCGCAGACGCGCGCTGCCGTAGCCCTGTGCGCTGTAATGGCGCACGAGCATGGCGGCATAGGCCGCGTCGTCCAGCGCGCCGATCTCCTCGAGATATTCCGCCGCCGCGCCGGCGTCGTCCGCCTCGGAGCCCTTTTGCACGAGGCGGCGCGTCAGCTCGCGCTTGGAGAGCGGACGGGCGGAGATCATATTGGCGGCGCGCACGCGCGTCTCGCTGCGCGCGCCGCTTTTTTGTAATTGTACCACAGTCTCGGGCGAAATGTCCAGCCCCACATATAAGCCGAAACGCAGAAGCTCGCTCTCGGTGATCCGGAGGAGGTCTCCCCCCTCCAGAT
>ENA-OUQF01002263-OUQF01002263.1-human-gut-metagenome-genome-assembly--contig:-NODE-2263-length-10022-cov-15.521019_pt1 | contig 10022 bp, 10 predicted proteins | sample MGYA00237947_ERZ548826 | MGnify/ENA primary metagenome ERZ548826 (study PRJEB26490, sample SAMN05194701) | human gut metagenome | biome: terrestrial biome; feature: human-associated habitat... | reverse complement strand
AACAGGATTTCCGCCTTGAAGGACTGCGGCAAGACCGTGATTGTCGTTTCTCACGATGACAAATTCAGGGAAATAAGCGACAACGTCATTTTCCTGCGTCCGTGACCACATCCGGCTGCAAGTGAACGATAACCGTCAAGTTTTTCAGTAGCATTCGTGTTTCATGGTGGATTTTGCACCCAATCTATGGTATATTATTCGTTACAGGGGTAGGAAGTCCTGCGTCAAGGGCTGACGGAACGGAATGTGAACGTCAGCAGAAAGGTCCTGTCATTGGCCTGCGTGGTTCTTCCGCATTCACCATAATTACAATTTCATAATTTTTGGTGCTTGTCTCCCCCAATAAACTTTAGGGAGATGTTTATCTAATGACAAAACTTACATGGAGCAGTCCTAAACTGACGACTCGAACCTTGACCTTTGGCGCATTGCTGATTGCGATTCAGCTTTGCCTGTCAAAACTGTCGGTTGGTCCCGAAAACGTCGTCAAGGTCGGATTAGGCTTTATCGGTACCGCAATGATCGGGTATTTCCTTGGTCCGTGGCTTGGTGGGGTTGCATTGGTTTTGAACGACCTGATCAGCAACACCGTTTTTTCAACCGGATCGTCATTCTTTATCGGATTTACCTTCTCTGCATTTGTCACGGGCGTTATCGCCGGATTATTTTTGCACCGTCAGGAAATTACCTGGCAGCGTCTGGCAATTTACACTTTTTTCCAGATCCTGATTTCAAACGTGTTCTTCAACACGATGTGGATCTTTTTGATGTACTTCCAGACCAAAACGGCAGGCGCCTTGTATGGCCTTTTGGCTCAGCGAATTCCAAAAGAAATCATCAGCTGGCCGATTGAAGTCATCGTTTTGCTGTTCCTCATGAACGCAATCGAACGCTTGCCAATCAAATCTTTGAACAATAATTAAAGATAATGGGATCGGATAATCCGGTCCCATTTTAATTTCCTCCAAAAAATCCGTAATTCAAAAAGGCTTTTGACGCACGAACGCATCAAAAGCCTCCTATTCTCACTTATCCATTACGCCTACGACAGCCTGCTCGGGAACAAAGCCAAACATCCGGCTGTCTTCCGAAGTCGAACGATGATCCCCCAAAACGAAATAACTGTTTTCAGGAACTCTGTCGACGATCGTCTTCCAGTGATTGCGCACGCCGAGATCGTGCAGCGTCCAATCACCCGTTGAAGCCGACGTTTTTTGTTCTTCATTCAGATAGCTTTCATCAATTTTCTTGCCGTTGACATAGATGATTCCGTTTTTTGATTCGATGAAATCGCCTGGAAGTCCAATGACGCGCTTGATGTAATAGCCGCTTTCTTCCGGCTTGACGGACATCTTTTTAGTATCAAAGACGACGACGTCCGATCGCTTGATTTTTTTATGATAATCGATAAAAACCTTTTGCCCGGAATCAATCGTCGGGGCCATTGAGCTTCCGTAAACTTTGACTTCCGCACCGTTTTTCCTGAACATGAAAAAGGCCGTAAAACATAAAATACCCGTAACGAACCAGGCAGCAAGAACCTTTGCTTTGCTCATAAATTCTCACCTCTGAGAAATTGTTATTCCCATTCTAACATCATCCGTCCAGAACGTATAGAACAAGTCACCGATGCTTTCCTTCATAAAAAATGCAGTGCTCATAGCGACGGTCTTCTTGGCGATAAACATCGGAACTTGCGCCTCCGAAATAACGTTTAATCAGAAAATAAAGCCACCGTCACTAGAAAACGCATTCAACGCATCATCTTAAAAAAGCGACGTCCAAATCGCATGCGCAACTCGGATGCCGCTAAGGAAACGGAAATACTTTCCGTCTGCCCCTGCCAAGGAATTTAATTATACCATACCTTAGGCGTGATTGTGCAATGCCCTGACGCGAATGACCTCAGGAATCGTCATCAATTCCTTCTCAAGCTCTTCGACTTGTTCTTCGGAAAGAGCGGCCGCATCAATTACCGTATAGGCAATCTTATCACGCGACCTGTTGATCATGTTGTCGATGTTGATTTCGCGATTTGCCAAGATTGTCGTGATGCGTCCGACCATGTTGGGGATGTTTTTGTGAATCAAAGTCAGGCGAAGCGGTGCCTCAAACGGCATTTCGACCGTCGGAAAATTGACCGAATTGACGATGTTTCCCGTTTCAAGATACTTGCGCAAAGTTCTTGCAGCCTGCTTGGCACCGTTGACCTCGGCTTCTTCCGTCGTTCCGCCAAGGTGCGGCGTCACGACCGTTTTGTCATGATTAAGCACTTCAGGAGAACTGAAGTCAGTCATGAAAAGCCTCAGCTTGCCGGAATCAAGCGCTTCGCAGACGTCATGATCGTTGACGATACCGCCGCGCGAATAATTCAGGAGGACTGCCCCGTCCTTCATTTTTGCAAGCTCCTTTGCAGAAATCAGATTGCGGTTCTGTTCAGTATACGGAATATGAATCGTGACATAGTCGCTGTCATTCAAAACGTCATCAAGGGATTCCGCGCGCGGAATGTCGTTGGAAAGCCTCCAGGCATGCTCAACGGAAATATAGGGATCGTATCCGACAACGTTCATCCCTAAATCATATGCTGCACGGGCAACTTTTGACCCGACGGAACCAAGTCCGATAACGCCGATGCGCTTACCCTGAAGTTCCGTTCCGTCAAAATGGTTCTTGCCCTTTTCAGTCTGCAGCGAAACATCTGCGCCGCCCATCTTCTTGGCCCATTGAATCGCAGGAATAACGGGACGAGCTGCCAAGATCAAAAGCGCAACGACAAGCTCCTTGACGGCATTGGCATTTGAACCCGGGGTATTGAATACGACGGTGCCCTGATCCGTGCATTTTACAAGCGGGATATTATTGAATCCGGCCCCTGCCCGAGCGATTGCAAGCACGTTCGTTCCAAAAGCCGTTTTATGCATGTCCTGGCTTCTTATCAGCAAAGCATCCGGCTTTTCCGTCTGGTTGACCGTATATGAGTCCTTTGGAAAAACGTCAATCCCTTCCTGAGCAATTACGTTGTAAGTCTTAACATCGAATGTCATTAGTTTTCCCCCTTGACTTCCGTTTCAAATTTTTCCATGAATTCAACCAATGCCCTGACGCCCTCCAGCGGGAACGCATTATACAGGCTGGCCCGCATGCCACCGACCAGTCGATGGCCCTTGAGATTCTTGAACCCTGCCTCATCTGCCTCCTTGATGAAGCGCCGATCCAATTCTTCGTCGCCCGTAACGAACGGAATATTCGTCGTTGACCGGTCGTTTGCAAAGACCGGCGACTTGAACAGCTTGGAATTGTCCAAGAATTCGTAAAGCAAGCGTGATTTTTCCTCATTGCGCTTTTGTGCGGCATCAACGCCGCCTTCTTCAAGCAGCTGCTTAAAGACGAGACCAGCCGCGTAAATCGCAAAGACAGGCGGCGTATTGAGCGTCGAATGTTTCTTTGAAAGCTTGACGTAATCAAGCATTGAAGGCAGGTTTTGGCTTTCATCGAGCAGAGAATGCTTGACAATCACGACGGTCAGGCCGGCCGGGCCGATGTTCTTCTGTGCTCCGGCCATAATAAGTCCGAAATCTTCAACGTTATATCTTTGGGCAAGAATGTTTGACGACATGTCAGCCACAACGACGTTTCCCTTTACATCCGGCAGCTTGCGATACATCGTTCCTTCAATCGTGTTGTTGAGCGTGACGTGAACATAGTCGCAAGGTCTGTCCAAATTCAGAGAATACGGCAGCTTCGTGTAATTTTCAGCCTCTCCGGATGCTGCCGCGTATGTCGAGATTCCCGGCAGCAAATCCGCTTCCTGCCTGGCACGGACTGCCCAATGTCCGGAATCGACAACGGCAACGGTCTTTTCCCTGCGTGCCAGATTCAGGGGAATCGTGTCAAACTGAAGCGTCCCGCCCCCCTGAAGAAACAGGACATCATAATCGTCCGGCACGTTCATCAGCTGACGCAGATCGCTTTCGGCCTCATTTTGCATGTCGACGTAAAGTGAGGATCGGTGACTGATCTCCATAATGCTCATACCGCTTCCCTTATATGAAGGAAGTTCCGCCTGGATCTTCTTGACGACTGACTTTGGCATCACCGCCGGTCCAGCTGAAAAGTTATAAATCTCTGTCACATTACCCACTTCTTTCTTGTTTGAATTAAATTAATATATTTCTAATAAACAGAAAAGTTTCTGCTACCCTTTAACTTTAGGCTATTATCACGCAAAATGCAATAAGTTTCAGTGATAAAAATTAAAGAAATGTTTGAATTCCAACTCTTATTTAATGTCTCAATTATTGGATTGACAAATTCAGATTTTAATAATTAACATAACTGTAACATTCACGAACTTTCATTGACAATCTTTGACGTTCAAAACCCTGTATTTTACAAGAGTTTCCCCTGGCATCGATTCCCTTAAGCCTTTTGTAACATTCATGTAACATTAGAATGAAAGAGAACTCTGAAATCCATGACTCCAACAAACAAAAGCCTTTATAAAAAGGCATTCTTCGTCGTTTCATCAATATCTCACAAAAGTTTCACGTTCACCTTTAAATCCCGTTATATCAACAATACTGAGATGTTTGTTACAAAAGCAACTCATTTTGTAATATTTTTAGCTCACATTTGCAACATTTACCAGTTAGAATAGTACGTATAGGGTTTCAGGGGGAAGTTTACCCTGTTGACATAATCCGTGAAACATGATAAGTATGTTTCTTTGTTTATCGTTGGTGTTATTAGAGCTTATTCCATAGTATTTGAATCGGGAGGATAGAGACTGTTAATAGAATTGAAGAACGTTGCGCAACAGCATTTACCAATCAGGGGCAAGGCTGTTTGCCCTGGTCAATCGCTTTAGGAAGAGCGCTGGCCTTGATGCCGGTCTTTGAGCCGGCAAGCGCAACGGATGCAGTTTTTGCATCATCCTATGTTTTATATAGCAGTTGTAGTTATTTGAATCATACAGCTAAAAATATTTTAATCGGTACGGCTGGTGCTGCAGGTTTGTTTTTGGCCTCAGCTGCAACAGCAAATGCCGATACAGCACATAAAGTTGCTAAAAACGACACTGTTTGGGATCTTTCCCAAAAATACGGCGTTTCCGTCGAATCAATCGAAACGCTTAACAAGATTGATCAGAACAGTCATTTGATCGTTACTGGTCAGACATTGCAAATTCCTGCAAAAAACGATGCCAGACAACAAGAAGACAAGACAACGGAAGCAACGCATGAGGTTTCAGTAAAAGACGGTGATTCTCTCTGGTCGATCGCGCAGGCTGAAAACACGACGGTTGACAAGCTTCGTTCATTGAACGGCCTTGCAGCAGACGAAAATTTGATCTACCCTGGTCAAACGCTCAAGGTTTCCGGTGCTGCCCAAGCAGCGGCTCAAACTCAAACGACGTCCGCCAATACGCAACAAGCTTCAGCTCAAACGCAACAGTCTGCTCAACAAACTGCTTCAGCTGATCAGACTCAGCAAGCAGCTGCAACGAATGCTCAGACTCAACAAGAAGCTTCGACTGCTGCGAACTCTGAAGCTTCTCAACAGCAACATGTTCAAGTTGTCGTTTCTGCAAACCATACGACTCATACGGTCGTTTCCGGAGAATCTCTTTGGTCGATCGCACAAGCTTACGGTGTGACCGTTGATTCATTGCGTCAGTCAAACAACCTTGGTGCAACGCTTGTCGCAGGCACGACTTTGACGATCAACGATCCGGCAAAGACTCCTGCACAGCAGCAGACACAGGCTGCACAACAACAAACGCAAGCTACTCAGGCGGAAGCTTCAGCTCAAACGCAGCAGGCAACCCAAAGCAGCAATAATGCTCAACAGCAACAAACACAGCAGCAAACACAGCAACAAACACAACAACAAACACAACAACAGGCACAACCATCGAGCTCAAGCAGCCAGCAGCAGTCTGCACCTGCACAACAACAAGCACAAACAACTCAGGCTCCTGTCGCTTCATCCTCAATCAGCGGCAGTGCGGTTGCAGCATACGCTCAACAATTCATCGGCGTGCCTTACGTTTCCGGCGGCAAGACGCCAAGCGGCTTTGACTGCTCAGGTTTTACACATTACGTCTATGCACACTTCGGCAAGGAAATCGGAGGATGGACGGTTCCTCAGGAAAGCGCCGGAACACAGATCAGTGTCAGCCAGGCTCAAGTCGGCGATTTGCTCTTCTGGGGTGCACGCGGTAATACTTACCACGTTGCAATCTATCTTGGCGGCGGACAGTATATTGCTGCTCCGGAACCCGGACAAAGCGTCAAAATCGGCAATATCAGTTACTTCCAACCTTCATTTGCTGTTCACGTAAATTAAGCAATGATTCAAAAAGGTTGAGGAGAATGTGATCTCAATTGAAAACCCGGACGGAATTTGCATTAACTGCAAATTCCGTCCGGGTTTTTGTGTATATGGGAACCAAATTTCTGTTATGACGGAAACAACCAAAGGAAGAGCAACAAGAGTCAGCTCCCAGACACCGACCGAATTCAGTCGCAAGCTGCCTTTTATCTCTCCCTTATATTGTGATTCATGTATGTTTATGTTTTTCCATTTTACGTGTCCTCTGAATCTGCTCGAAATTAAACGATTATTATTAATATTTATGCACAAATTTTATTTTTTACTAAATTAACAACTTCATAGTGTAATTATAGTATTTTTTATCATAATAACTGTTCGAAATATATTTTTTATAGAATAACAATCATCTTTGAGTAAAAGCGATTTTTAGTCATTCTCTTTATTTTTGTGCCTACAATAATTAGAATGTTTCCAAATAATACTTTTTCCCTTGGAAACACAACTAAAAAACTCCCTAGCCGGGGAAAGGCCAGGGAGAAAAAAAGGTTATATGGAGTATTCGATTATATCGCAGCACTGGGGAAGCGTGCAATACAATAGTTCCTTTGGGAAAAGGAACTAGCTTGAAATTTCCTTCAAGCTGTAAGTTTATAGTACAAGCTTGATGTGAACTTTTTATGAACTTTGGTTGAAAAATGATTATTTATTCACTAGCTGAATTTTGGCCCGAATCTCCGTTTGTGCTCACATCAAACGTTAGCCGGCGAATCTTTTTTGAACCTAAAAAACAAATTAAAACAGCGCCATGGGGCAACATGGCGCTGTTTTGCAGTTGCGCCCGCCGACATCATATGTGTTAGGGAGTTTTTCAGGCCAGGCGCGTATATTTGCGACTCATTTTCTTTTCAAAATATCCAATGATCCAGGATAACGTAAACGTCAATACGAAGTAGACGGCAGCAGCGACAATCAAAGGAGGAACAAAGTCATACAACGTTCCGCCAACGCCCAAAGCTTGTGCCGTAACTTCCTGAACGCCGATATAAAACAGAACGGAAGATTCCTTGATCAAAGAGATGAACTCGTTTCCCATTGCCGGAAGAGCATTTCTGACCGCTTGCGGCAAAACGATTTCAAACATTACCATATGACGCGTCATCCCTAATGACAGACCAGCCTCAGTTTGTCCTTTCGGAATCGAAATAATCCCTGAACGGAAAATCTCCGCCGTATAAGCCCCTGAATTTAACCCAAGAGCAATCGAACCTGGCAAAACGCGATCAAGACTGGCGCCAAGAATATGAATCGGCGGGATGCTCAAGACCTTTGACAACGAATAATAAATCAGCATGACCTGAATCATCGAAGGGGTTCCGCGAACAATCGAGATATAGACGCGAGAAATCGTCTCCAGAATCTTGTTGTCGGAAATCCTCATCAAAACCAGCAGCAAGCCGATCAAAATCCCGATAATGCTTGCGATGATCGAGATGATAATCGTTTGTGCGGTACCTTCAAGAAAGGCTGGGTAATAGCGCCCTAAAAAGTCAAACATCTTAGATCCTCCTCATTACTTGCCGTACTTGGCTTGCAAGTTCTGAGCATCTTGAAGCATTTGGCCTGAAGTGCCGTCTTTTTGAATCTTGTCGATGACCTTGTTAACGACCTTGATCAGCTTCTTATCGCCCTTCTTAGCAGCAACGCTGTATGATTCGATATCTTTGCCGGTTGTCAATTTTACCTTGGCAATCGCATACTTGCCAGGATTTTGCTTTACGTAATTATTGGCAATTGCATTTTCCAAAACAAGACCGTCAATCTTGCCGTTCTTAAGCTCTGTTGCAAGACTCGTCGTCACGGATTCCGTCACGAGGTTTGCGCCCTTCATTTGCTTTTTAATGATGTCTTCTTGCGTCGTTGATTGCTGAGCACCGATTTGCTTGCCCTTCGTATCGCTGATCTTGTTATACTTGTCAGCATCCTTCTTTTGAACAAGCATAACGTTCTCAACCGTGTAATAAGGCTTTGAAAAATCAACGACTTTTTCACGCTTGGCCGTCTTCGTCATGCCGCTCAAAACAAGATCGACTTTGTCGTTTTTAAGTTCAGAAATGAGCGACGGAAATTCCGTGTTGACAATCTTAAGCTTAACGCCAAGCTTATCGGCAACTTTTTGCGCAATCATGATGTCATAACCGGTAATTTCTTTTTTGCCGTTTTTAACGATCGGAAATTCGAACGGTGCAAAGTCTGCCGAAGTCCCGATGGTCAAAGTCTTGTTGTCCTTGACCTCTTGCACAGAATTATCTGATGATTTCTTTCCGCATCCGCAAAGAATCAGACCAAGCGCACAAACTGAAGCAATACCAAGCGTAAACTTTTTAATCATATTCTTTTTCATATCAATTTCCTCCAATATTTAACGTTGTGCCTGATTCCATGCTGACAGATGCACAACCAATCCTGATAAGTTACGAGACGTCATTTGCCCTTTTCGTCGTCGTTTTTTCATAGCAATTAACTCCTTAACTGTTTCGATATTGCATATATTAAACTTATATACGGGGTTTGTCAATATATTTATGCAATTTTTAGTGATTTTTTTGTTTTTTATGCATTTGTGTGGATATCAGAAACGTAGTGACCCGCCATCTGCATATTTCATGCATCCGATTTTTTTATAAAATGCAGAGCTGACGGCAGCGAACGATGACTTGATGCCTCTTGAATCGACGTTCACGGCATTCGCGGGCAAATCGCAAGAAATGGCATTTTGCCCGTAACCGCAGTCTGCCTTTGAGTAATTTTGTTGATCGCGGCTTTGCCCGTAAATCCTGCTTTAGCGCGCGGATCCGAAAGTAGACAAAAACCGAGGGGGAATGTCTGATTTTTGTCTACTTGACTCTCCAAATTCGGCCCGTGCGGATCCGAAAGTAGACAAAAACCGGGGTGAATGCCTCATTTTTGTCTACCGGCTGGTCCAAATTCAGGGTGCGCGGATCCGAAAGTAGAACAAAATCTCCAAAATTCGGAAAAATGTTCTACTCGGTTACCTTCGCCAAAGCCGTGTGGTCTCAGATTACGGGCAAATTCCAAAAAGCAACGTTTTGCCCGTAACCGAGGTCAGGTGCAGTGATTGAGCAAATGATGCGCAGCACTGCCTTTGGCAAAATCACTGCCGTTTACGGACAAATCGATGAAAATGGGCTCTTTGTCCGTAAATGGCCCGCTCGAAAAATACCGATTACGGACAAAATGGTCAAAAATAGCTGTTTGTCCGTAAGATTTTGGAGGTTTCGACCTCGGTTTTACGGACAAATGCCCCAAAAACAGTCTTCTGTCCGTAAATTCCCCTCATAATGGCCAAAAATTTACGGACAAATCGCCGAAAAATGATGGTTTGTCCGTAAAATACGTTTTGCTTACGGACAAATCAGCAAAAAAAGGCACTTTGTCCGTAAAATTTGAGCGAAATCTTGGCGAATCGCCCAAAATAAAAAAATCCGTGCCGTCACGGCACGAATTTTAATCAATATTCGGTTGTGGCATCGGCTTCACACCTTGTCATAATCAGGTTCCAGCTCGCATTCCCCCTATCGCAACCAAGGTCTCCCTAGACGAGACAAGATCGCCTTCGGTCGCCCAATGCTTGCGTACGGGCTCATGACCGCTCGCTTCCACAC
>ENA-OUQF01002262-OUQF01002262.1-human-gut-metagenome-genome-assembly--contig:-NODE-2262-length-10023-cov-4.588684_pt1 | contig 10023 bp, 6 predicted proteins | sample MGYA00237947_ERZ548826 | MGnify/ENA primary metagenome ERZ548826 (study PRJEB26490, sample SAMN05194701) | human gut metagenome | biome: terrestrial biome; feature: human-associated habitat; material... | reverse complement strand
GCCGCCATATTTTCTTGCGCCGTATCTCACGGGCACGATGTATTATAAAGGATACCGGCCCATTTGTCAACCGGAATCTTTCGCTTTTTTAGAAAAATTTCTGTGATTTCTGTCCGGACGGGCACATACTAACGGCGGGTGATCAAAAAATGACGCGTTTGTATTTCTGTCTGATCCTGCTTGCGGGCGGGATGGTCTATGTCTGTATCGAGCTTTTGTGGCGCGGGCGCTCACATTGGAGTATGTTTCTGGACAGCGGTCTGTGCGCGGCGCTCATCGGCATGCTCAACGAATGGGCGCCGCGCCTGCCGCTGAGTGCGCAGGCGCTTCTGGGCGCCTGCGTTATCACGGGCTCGGAGCTTTTGTTCGGCTTCCTGGTCAACCGCTCCTACGCCGTCTGGGACTACCGCGGTCTGCCGCACAGCATCCGAGGCCAGATCTGCCCGCAGTATTTCTGCGCGTGGCTGTTCATTGCGCTGCTGGCGATCTTTCTGGATGACGGCCTCCGCCTTCTCGCCCTCGGCGAGCCGCTGCCGCATTACAGCATATTCTGAAGACAACCGTGGGACAGGGCAAAAGGGCAGGGGCGGACAAACGCGTCCGCCCCTGCAAACGCAGTCATGCCTGCTGCTCCCGGTAGTCCCGCGGGCTGCTGCCGGCATACGCCTTAAACACCCGCGAAAAGTGGCTCGGAGAGGAAAAGCCGAGGTACGAGCCGATCGCGGTCAGTGATTTGTCGGAATAGCGGAGCAGACGCTTGGCTTCCTCCGTTTTTTCCTTTAAAATAAAGTCGGCAAGGCGTTCTCCGGTGTCCTCCTTGAATTTTTTCGACAGATACGGACGGCTGATGTACAGCGCGCGGGCAATGTCCTCTGTTTTGATCGCGTCGGAAAGGTGGTGCTGGACATAATTTGCCACGTCCGTTGCCAGTTTGGACGGCGTTTTTCCCCGGTGCAGCCGCGCGACGCGCTCTGTGTAATCCAGCAGCATCCGGTATTGCAGATTCGTGATCCGTTCCGGCGAGGCCAGCAGCTCGCACTGCTGAATATAAGAATCGCTGAGCGCAAACGCGTCGTCTGCCTGCATGCCGCCCTGGATCGCCGCGCGGGAGGCCAGCGTGACGGTGACGATAAACAGATTTTTCCGCTGCCGAAGCGGCTCACCCGCCACGACGCCCCCGCGAACCGCCGGAGCCGTCGCGACCCACTCCTGCAGCGCTGCGCTGTCCCCCTTGCGCACCATGCGCAGCAAAAGCTGCTCCAGATCGTAGGTGTTGTGCTCTGTCTGCTGGGCCTGCGGCGCGGCGGAGAGCCGTTCCTGCGCCTGCCGCCGCTGCTGTCGGATGGCCAGCGCGGTCTGCTCCTGCTCCTGAATGCTGATGTCCTTCAGCTCCAGCCGCTCCTGATTCAGTACATAATTGACCGTGCAAAGCATCTGCAGCACGCTTTCCACCGGCATGCGGACGATGCTCCGCACACCGGAGACCAGAGCGTCTGCCGCCTCGCCGGATAAATCCAGCCGGAACGCAAGTTCCCGCAGCTCCTGCTCTGTTTCCGTGATCTGCCGCGTGGGCCCCACGACGATTTTGACAGGCCCCGCGTTGACGATGCCATAATAGTGAAACTGCGGCGTGACGCAGTAGCCAACATGCGCTGTGATCGCAAAGACTGCGTCCCGGCAAAGACACATCGGATCCTTCGGCAAAAAAATAACAGAATGATAAAACGTCTGCACCCCATCCTCGAACACGCGGATCGGGATCCCGGCCAGATTTCCGATGGTCGTGCATAAATATCGCAGATCAACGCCATTCATGTGTATGCCTCCAATCAGGATACAATTATATCAATTTCATTACAGAAAAGCAAGAATTGAACGGGACACTGTGATATACTGATACCACAGCAGAGCATAAATTTCCGACGATTTTATGAGAAAAGCAGGAGGAAACCGCAATGGCAAGGCAAACGCTGATGGAGCGCAGGCTGTTTCAAAGCAAAATTCACACAGAGGACGTCAGACCCGCAGAAAAGTGGCTGGGATATCTGCTTGGCCCGGCCGGAGCGCTGCTGCTCAACGCCGTGCTCGCTACTTACCTGAATGTCTATTATACGGATGTTCTGAAGCTCACCGGTCTTTGGGGCGGCGCATTTCTGGTGGTATTCCCCATTATCTCCAAAATCATCGACGCCATCACCAATGTGGCCATGGGCTACATTATCGACCGCACACATACCAAAGAAGGCAAGGCACGTCCCTGGCTGCTGTTGTCTGCGCCGCTGGTGACAATCACGGGTATTTTGCTCTTTACCGTGCCCAGCGGCTCTCAGACTGTGCAGGTTATTTGGGTCATGGTCAGCTATAACCTGTTCTATTCGTTCGCATATACCATCTATAACATGAGCCACAACCTGATGGTGCCGCTGTCCACCCGCAACACCACCCAACGGGGCAGTCTGTCGGTCTTTAATCAGATTTCAAACATCATGATGACCGGCATTCTGGTTGCCCTCGTGTTCCCCATGGTCATCATGCCCATGATCGGTGTCGACCAGGGGAAATGGATCGCGCTGATGAGCACGCTGTCTATTCTGGCGCTGCCGTTGACGCTGCTGGAGTATTATTTCACCAAGGAGCGCGTCACGCTGGAAAACATGGACTCTGGCGAGGAATCGACGGTTTCCTTTAAACAGCAGCTGAAGGCGATTTTTACCGACAAGTATATGCTGCTCATCTATGTGTATTTTTTCATCTACATTCTTGGTACCAGCATCAAGAACCTGAGCCTTGTGTACTTCTGCAACTATGTGCTGGGCACTTATAACGACGGTATCACCCAGACATTGATCTCCATGATCGGCGGCATTCCCATGGGCATCGGTATCTTTGCCGTATGGCCGCTGGCCAAGAAGTTCGGAAAGCGGAATGTGACGCTGGCGGGCTTTATCCTCTATGCCATCGGCAGTGCCATCTGCTGGATGTTCCCAACCAATATGGTTATTATGCTGGTGGGACAGTTCATCAAGAATATGGGTGGCCTGCCCAGTGCCTATGTGTTCATGGCACTGTTTGCCGATGTGCTGGACCACGTGGAGTGGAGATTCGGCTTCCGCTGCGACGGCATTGCCATGAGCGTATATAACATTATTTCCGTGGCCATGGTGGGCATCTGCACCGGCGTATTCAACGGGTTGCTTGCCAAAAGCGGATACATTGCCCCGGAAATCGTGAACGGTGTGACGGTGGCAGCTGAGCAGACCGCTGCCGTAAAGGGGGCTATCACCTTTGGCTTTGTTGGGCTGGAGACAATCACAGGCATTATCTTGGCTGTACTGCTGATCTTCCTGAGTGTTGAAAAAAACATTGACAAGGAGCAGGCGGAGATCAAGGCTCGCCGGGAGGCGGAAGAATGAAGGCCATTCGACTGAAAATCGAGCATTTATTTGACCCCGTCGGCGTGGATTTTTCCGCTCCGCGCCTGTTTTGGAACTGTGAGGGCGGCAGGAAGCAGACCGCCTATCAAATCGTCGCCGCCGATGACAGCGGCAGCGTCCTCTGGGACAGCGGCAAGGTGGAAAGTGCCGTCATGTGCGTAAAATGGGGCGGCGCTCCCGTGCCGCCGAAAACAAAGGTGCTCTGGAAAGTACAGCTCTGGGACGAGAAAGATGCGGTAGGCGATTGGAGCGAAGCGTCCTTCGAAACCGGTATCAACACATGGAGTGCCAAGTGGATCACCGGCGATTATCAGGTCAACAAAAAAGAGCGCTATCCCGTGGACTGCTTCCGCAAGGCTTTTCGCGCCGCTGATGTAAAAAAGGCGCGGCTTTATATCACCGCCTGCGGTCTGTATGAGGCAAGCATCAACGGGCGGCGCGTGGGCGATTTCGTTTGCGCCCCTGGCATTACAGACTACCGCAAGCGGGTGCAGTATCAGACCTACGATGTGACGGATCTGCTGCAAAGCGGCGAAAACGCCCTGACGGTGCAGCTGGCGGACGGCTGGTATCGCGGCTCCTGCGGTGCGTGGGGGCTGAAAAATCAGTACGGCACGGAAACGAAGCTGCTGGCGCAGTTGGAAATCATACATACAGACGGCAGCATGCAGACCGTTGTCACCGACGAAAGCTGGGAGTGGTCCAACGACGGCCCCATTCGCTTTGCCGACAATAAGGACGGCGAGGTGGTCAACGCCAACAATGCCCCCTCGTATCAGGGAAAGACAAAGGTCACAAGCCATCCGGTTACGCCCTCTGCATCGAATAACGTCCCCGTCACGGAGCATGAGCGGCTGAAAGCGAAGCGGATCACCACGCCCTCCGGCAAGACTGTGCTGGACTTCGGACAGAACATCGCGGGCTATGCGGAATTTACCGTAACCGCCCACGCCGGACAGAAGATCAAGCTGCGCTTCGGCGAGCTGCTGGACGAAAACGGCGAATTTACGCAGAAGAACATCCAGTGCTCCAGCAAAAAGATAACAACCCCCTTGCAGCAGGTCATCTACACCTGCAAGGAGGGAGAGAACCGCTACAAGACCACCTTTGCCATCTTCGGCTTTCAGTATGTGCTGGTAGAAACCGCCGTGGCGTTTCAGCCGGAGGATTTCACCGCCATCGCGGTGTACTCCGACATGGAGCGCACAGGCTGGTTTGAAAGTTCCAACGCGCTTCTCGATAAGTTCGTAGAGAATACCGTCTGGAGCGCGAAAAACAATCACGCCGACCTCCCGACCGACTGCCCCACAAGAGAGCGCCACGGCTGGACGGGCGATGCGCAAATATTCTGTCCCACAGCAAGCTATCTCTTTGACTATCTTCCTTTTGCGGAAAAATATCTGAACGATGTCTACGACTGGCAGAAGAAAAACGGCTGTCTTCCCCAAATCGCGCCGGAGGGCGGCACAGACTTTTATATGAAAGCCATGAACGGCTCCGTCGGCTGGGCGGACGCCGGGGTGCTAATGCCGTATGTGCTTTGGAAGCAATACGGCGACAGGTCGGTTCTGAAAAAGTATCTGCCCGGAATGCGGCGCTACGCCAAATTCATGCAGAACCGCTGCGGCAAATGGTACCCGACCGCCAAGCGAACCGGACTGCACGGCGAGGAGAAAAAATTTCTCTCCAACTATGGGCAGGCCTACGGCGAGTGGGCAGAGCCGGAGAGCGTTCACCACATGACATGGAAGGACTGTGCCGTGCCTCATCCGGAGGTCGCCACCGCTTACACCGCCCATGTGATGGACTGCATGGCGGAAATCGAAGCGGCACTGGGCAACGAGGCGGAAGCAAAAGCTTATCGGGAATTTGCCGGCGGCTGCCGCAGGAGCTATCAGGCGCTGCGCCGGATACCTGCCTATCCGCTGGACACCGATCGACAGGCGCAGCTTGTCCGTCCGCTGGCATTTAAGCTGCTGGACGAAACGCAGACGGAATACGCGCAAAAGCGGCTGCTTACCGCACTGGAGCATTTCTCATGGCGTATCGGTACAGGTTTCCTGTCCACCCCACTGATTTTGGATGTACTGGCGGATATTGACTTGGAATCAGCCTATCGGCTTCTGGAAAACGAAGAAATGCCCGGATGGTTGTTTATGCCCAAAAGCGGAGCCACCACCATCTGGGAGGCTTGGGAAGGCAACGCCACGGAAAACGGCGGAATTGCGTCCCTGAACCATTATTCCAAAGGCGCTGTGGTGGCGTGGCTGTTCGATACGATGTGCGGCATCCGCGTGGACGGTGAAAATCATTTTGTGATTGCGCCGCATCCCGGCGGGCATTTCACCCGTGCTAAGGCCGTCTATGACAGCGTTTACGGCAGAGTAGAAAGCGGATGGGAGAAAGCAATGGACTGCTGGAAATATACCGTTACTATTCCCACCAACTGTACCGCCGAACTGCACCTGCCGGAGAAAACGCCGGTCACGCTGGAAAGCGGAACACATACCTTTTGAGGTGAAGCTATGGACATTGAAAAAATCTTGCAGCAGATGACGCTGGAGGATAAAATTGCGCTTTGCTCCGGCGAAAACTTCTGGGAAACAAAGAAATATGAAAAATACGGAATCCCGTCCCTTTTCATGTGCGACGGCCCTCACGGCTTGCGCAAGCAAGAGAATGTAGCGGATATGCTGGGTGTCAACGAATCCAGAAAGGCCACCTGTTTCCCCGCCGAAGTGACCACCGCCGGGAGTTGGGATCCGGAATTGCTTGCTGAAATCGGCGCAGCCATCGGTGAGGAGGCCAAGGAGCAGGGCGTTGGTCTTGTTCTCGGCCCCGGCGCCAATCTCAAGCGCAATCCGCTCTGCGGACGGAACTTTGAATATTTCAGCGAAGACCCGTATCTGGCGGGCAAGCTGGCGGCAGGCTTCATCCGGGGCGCAGAAGCGCAGGGGATCAGCACCAGTCTTAAGCACTTCGCCGTAAATTCGCAGGAAAAAAGCCGCTTTACCTCCGACAGCGTGCTGGACAAGCGCACGCTGCGGGAGCTGTACCTGACGGCCTTTGAGATCGCTGTCAAGGAGGGAAAGCCCTCTACGGTCATGTGCGCCTACCCGAAGCTGAACGGTGTCCACTGTTCGGACAACAAGGCCTTATTGACGGATATCCTCCGAGCCGAATGGGGCTTCGGCGGCATGGTGGTTACGGACTGGGGCGCGATGAACGACCGCATCGAGGGCTTCCGGGCAGGCTGCGACCTGAATATGCCCGGCGGCAGCGACTACATGGAAAAAGAGGCCTTGCAGGCGGTCAAGAATGGTTCGCTCCCCGTAAGCTGCATAGATGACAGCGCCCGCCGGGTGCTGAAGCTGGTGCTCCGGGCGGCGGAAACGCTGAAAGCGACTGCTTCCTGCGACTATGAAGCCCATCACGCTCTTGCCAAGCGTGCGGCCATCGAGGGCGCGGTGCTGCTGAAAAACGAGGGCGGCATCCTGCCGCTAAAGCAGGGCGCAAAAATCGCCGTCATTGGAGCCATGGCAAAAAATCTGCGCTATCAGGGCGCAGGCTCCAGCCACATCAACCCCACAGGGCTTTCCCAGCCGCTGGACTTCCTGCCGGATGCCATCTACGCCCCCGGCTGCGATGACCGGGGCGATACCTCGGACGCGCTGTTGTCCGAAGCAAAAGCGGCGGCGGAACGTGCGGAGGCCGTCATAGTCTTTGCGGGCCTGCCTGACCGGTATGAATCCGAGGGCTTTGACCGGGACGATATGAAGCTGCCGGAGGGGCATGACCGGATGATCGAGGCAGTGGTCAGCGCCAACCCCCACACAGTGGTCGTGCTGCTGTGCGGCAGCGCTGTGGAATGCCCGTGGGCAGACCGCGTGAAAGCTGTTCTTTATATGGGTTTGCCCGGTCAGGCGGGCGGCGAGGCGATCGCCGACCTGCTCTATGGCCACGCAAATCCCGGCGGAAGGCTGGCCGAGAGCTGGCCGTATACCTATGAGGACGTCCCGTCCTCTGCGATCTACGGCAAAACCGCAGACGCATTGTATCAGGAGGGCCTTTACGTCGGCTACCGGTATTACGACAAGGCAGGCGTCCCCGTCCGCTGGCCGTTTGGCTATGGCATGAGCTACACAGACTTTGCGTATTCCGATCTGACAGTTGACGGAGACACCGTCTCTGTCACTGTAAAAAACACCGGCAGTCTTGCCGGTGCGGAGATCGTGCAGCTCTATATCGAAGCGCCGCAAAACGGCCTGCACCGCCCGCTGCGGGAGCTGAAGGGCTTTCAAAAGCTGTTCCTGCAGCCGGGGGAAGGCCGAACCGTGACCTTCGCGCTCACAGACCGCAGCTTTGCCGTCTGGCAGAACGGCTGGAGAGTCCCGGAAGGGGAGTATGCCGTCTGCGTCGGCGGCCTGCGTGCAGCGTACAGAAGGAGCGGGGAGGCGCTGCCCATCCCGGCATGGCAGCGCGGCAGCTGGTATGCGCGCTGCACCGGCAAGCCGAAGCAGGCGGATTGGGAAGCGACACTGGGGCGGAAATACACCCCGCCGGTGCTGAAGAAAGGTTCTTTCACCATGGAAAATACCGTGGAGGAAATGAAAGACTATAGCCTTATTATGAAGATTATGTTCAAGGCCGTGGAGGCCACGATCGCCAAAGGCTTCGGCGGCAGGCGCGACTATGAGAACCCGGAATTCCGCATGATGATGAATTCCTCTGCCGGCGCACCGCTGCGCAGCATGATGATCTCTGGCGGCATGAAGGGCGGCGTGCTGCCCGGCATGCTGGAGATCGCCAACGGCCATTTTTTCCGGGGGATCTGGAAAATGATATCGGGATAAAAATAAAGCGCGCCGAGGAGGACACCAACCACATCCTCCCCGGCGCGCTGCGCCAATGGCATGAACTTCCCGTTCAATCACGTCAGGCTTACGCAGAGATTGACAAACCGCGAACAGTATTTGCAGCGCCGAGAGGCCGGCCCGCAGAATACAGCAGACCCCCGCTTTCAGTCATGAAAGCGGGGGTTCTCTGTTATGCAAGAGAAAATGGAATCAGAACATGACGCAGTGCGAGCCGTTTTTGATGCCGAAGCAGTCATACTTCTGCCAGCAGGCACCCTCTGCGTAGGATTTCGTATGCGCCTTGGGGCGACCCAGCCGCTGCTCTCAAACGAGACGTTGCCGGCCCACGCGTTTGCCAGGCAGCTCAGGCTCAGGAAGGGGATCACGTCCGCGCGATCCGCCATCCGGTGCAGCGAACCCTCGCGCCCGGCCGCCATGATGTAAGGCGAGCCCATCGTCAGCGTGTTGAGGATCTGGAACTGCTTTTTCATCGTCCGGTTCGCGGCGACCTGCTGCGCGACCATGCCGCCCAGGCTGTGGCCGATCAGCAGAACCTTGGAGCCGCTTGGGATCGCCTGCTGTGCCCGCTTGACGACCTCGCGGACATAGGAGTTCGTCATGGACATACCGCTGAGAATGCAGGCGTAAGCGCTGTTGATGTCCGACGCATCGAGCGAGCCGTTCGTGCCGACCAGACCGATGACGTAGACGGTATCGACTGCATTGCCGTTTTCATAGAGCGTGCCTCTGCGGATGGTGATTTTCCCCTCCGAGCCGACGAACGCCATTGCTTCGCTGATGGTGGAGATCTTGCTGGGGCCGGCGGCGAAGATCTGAACCGGGAAGATGCTGAGGATCAGGATGATTGCCAGGACGAGTGCGGTGCGCCTTACGTGTTTTTTCATTGTTTATCTCCTCTGTTTTCTGTATATACCTCAGCGGCCTGCTTTCGCCGGCCGCGTGAAGCCGCAGGGGTGCCGCGCAGGACTCAGCGCTGATATCTGCTCCAGTCGCGGTTGGGCAGAAGCGATCTCCAGAACTCGCCGACCGTCATTCTGGTGTAGTCGTGCGTGTTGGAGGCCTCCTGGATCGCCAGGTAGTACCATGCTGTCGTGTCGAGGTTGTCGCTGTAGGTGACCATGCCGTCCAGCAGATCGTCGGTGCTCAGCGGGCTGCGTTCGAGCACACGGTTGATCATCGTCACGGTCTCTGCGCGGGTGACCGGCCGGTTAGGCTTGAAGCTGCCGTCGGCGTAGCCGGTGATCCAGCCGTTGGCTGCAGCGAGGCAGATGTTGTCTGCCGCCCAGTGGCCGCCGATGTCGGTGAAGTACACGCCGCTGGTGTTCTTAAGCTCGGCGAAGCGCGCGATGATGCTGGCGAGCTCGGCGCGGGTGATATTCTGGTTCGGGCGGAAGCTGCCGTCGGTGTAGCCGTTGATGATCTGCATGCTGCTGAGCGTAGAGACCGCCGCGTTGTACCACGCGCCGTTGGGCACATCGGTAAAGGTGTTGCCGTAGGTCAGATTCGCGTCGCGGACCTCGTCGGTCAGCAGGCGGAAGAAGATGGTCGCGACCTCGGCGCGGGTGATGTTGCCGTTCGGGCGGACGGTGCCGTCGGAGTAGCCGTTGAGGTAGGCGATGTGCTCCTTGGTCAGCATGTCGCGCGGCTTCAGGATCTCGATGATGGCCGGGATGATGTCGAATTCCTGCTCGAAGCGGCCGCCGACCGTGATG
>ENA-OUQF01002261-OUQF01002261.1-human-gut-metagenome-genome-assembly--contig:-NODE-2261-length-10026-cov-5.875740_pt1 | contig 10026 bp, 10 predicted proteins | sample MGYA00237947_ERZ548826 | MGnify/ENA primary metagenome ERZ548826 (study PRJEB26490, sample SAMN05194701) | human gut metagenome | biome: terrestrial biome; feature: human-associated habitat; material... | reverse complement strand
AAGGACACCGCCAACGGCGACTATACCACCACCTTCTGCCTGGCGGCGGCCAAGGCCATGAAGATGAACCCCCGTCAGGTGGCGCAGACCCTCATCGACAACATGACGCTGGAGGGCAGCTACTTCACCTCCGTGGAGATCGCCGGCCCCGGCTTCATGAACTTCCGGCTGGGCGAAAAGTGGTTCGGCGACACGGTGGCCGTCATCGAGTCCGAAGGGGAGAGGTACGGCGAGAACGACTCACTTGCCGGTAAGAAGTACATGGTGGAGTTCGTCTCCGCCAACCCCACCGGCCCCATGCACATGGGCAACGCCCGGGGCGGCGTGCTGGGCGATACGCTGGCATCCGTGCTGCAAAAGTCCGGCGCGGACGTGTGGCGGGAATTCTACGTCAACGACGCCGGCAACCAGATCGCGAAGTTCGCCAAGAGCCTGGAGGCCCGGTACTTCCAGATCATCAAGGGCGAGGACGCGGTGGAATTCCCCGAGGACGGCTACCACGGCGACGATATCCGGGAGTTGGCCCAGGCTTTCTACGAGAATGAGGGCGATAAGTATCTGGACTGCGACGAAAAGACCCGCCATGACGCCCTGGCCCAGTTCGGTCTCAGCGTCAATATCCCCAAGATGAAGGCCGATCTGGCCCGGTACGGCATTCAGTACGACCAGTGGTTCTTCGAGTCTTCCCTTCACGACAGCGGCTATGTGGCTGACACAGTGCAGGCGCTGACGGACAGGGACTATACCTATGAGAAGGACGGCGCGCTGTGGCTGAAGACCTCCGATATCCTGGCCGCCCAGCTGCGGCAGGAGGGCAAGAGCGACGAGGCTATCGAAAAGCTTGGCCTGAAGGACGACGTGCTGCGCCGCGCCAACGGGTTCTATACCTACTTCGCTGCCGATATTGCCTATCACCGCAACAAATTCGCCGTCCGCGGCTTTGACAAGGTCATCAACATCTGGGGCGCCGATCACCACGGCCATGTGGCCCGGCTGAAGGGTGCTATGGACGCTCTGGGCCTGGACGGCCAGCACCGGCTGGACATCGTGCTGATGCAGCTGGTGAAGCTGGTCCGCGACGGCGAGACCGTCCGTATGTCCAAGCGCACCGGCAAGGCCATCAGTCTCACCGACCTGCTGGACGAGATCCCTGTGGATGCCTGCCGCTGGTTTTTCAACGCCAAGCCGGAGACGCAGATGGAGTTCGACCTGGGCCTGGCCGTCCGGGAGGACAGCGAGAACCCGGTCTACTATGTCCAGTATGCCTACGCCCGTATCTGCACGCTGGTGAAGGCGCTGGCGGCGGAGGGATATACCGTTCCCGCCGCGGCGGAGGCTGATCTGTCCGTCCTGACAGCCGACGAGGAGAAGGCCCTCATCAAGCAGCTGGCCCAGTACCCTGCCGTGGTGCAGTTGGCCGCCCGGGACTACGATCCCAGCTTCATCAACCGCTATCTGGTGGAGCTGGCTGCCGCGTTCCACAAATTCTACAACGCCTGCCGCATTAAGGGCGAAGCGGAGAACGTGCTGCTGGCACGGCTGAAGCTGGCGGACACCGCCCGCGCCGTGCTGAAAAACGGCATGACGCTCATTGGCTGCTCTGCACCGGAGAAGATGTAAACTATGAAAAAGCCACCCCGTGAGGGGTGGCTTTTTCACGTCTCAAAGAACAGCCGGACGGACCAGGCCGCGGCCAGGTAGGCAGCCAGGTCCGCCGTCAGGGCGGCAGGAATGGTGTAGCGTGTCCGCTTGATCCCCGCCGCGCCGAAATAGACGGCGACGGTGTAGAACGTCGTCTCGGTGCAGCCCAGCATCACGGCGGTGCAGCGCCCGATGTAGCTGTCCGGCCCGTACTGGCGCATGATGTCGCCGCCGGCGGCCAGCGCGCCGGAGCCGGACAGCGGGCGTATCACCAGAAGCGGCGCCGTCTCCGGCGGTACGCCCAGGGCGGTGAGTACCGGGGCGAGCAGAGCCGTCAGGGCGTCCAGCGCGCCGGAGGCCCGCAGCATATACACCGCCGTCAGCAGGGCGGCCAGCGCCGGCAGAATGGATACCGCTACCTGCAGGCCGCTTTTTCCTCCAGTGACAAGGGCGTCATAGACATCCACGCGCCGCCGGGCGCCCCACAGGGAGGCACCGGACAGCAGCAGCGGCAGTATCCAGGCGGAAAAGGGCTCCATCTCATGTCCTCCACACCCGGCCCAGTACCCGGGCGCAGGCCAGGCCCGCTGTCACCGACAGCGCCGAGGACAGCCATACCGCCGGCAGGATATCCAGCGGCGCGGCGCTGCCCAGTCCGCCCCGCAGGGCGGCCACGGTGGATGGCAGCAGCTGCACCGAGGCGGTGTTCAGCACCACCAGCCGGCACAGTTCGTCGCTTGCGGTGCCGCTGCAGCCCACCGCCATGCGTTTGGCAGCCTGTATGCCCGCCGGCGTGGCGGCGTTGCCCAGCCCCAGCAGATTGGCGCTAACGTTAGCACTGAGGGCATCCAGCGTCTCCTCGTCCCGCCCTGCCTGGGGCAGCAGACGCCGCAGGACCGGGCGCAGCAGGCGGCTCAGTCCCGCCGCCATGCCGCTGCGCCGCATCAGCTCCAGTACACCGGACCACAGGCACAGCGCCCCGGCCATGGCCAGTACCAGCTCCACCGCGGCAGCGGCACCCTCCAGTGCCGCCGCTGTCACCGCCGACAGGCGGCCGCTGACTGCACCGTACACCAGGGACACCGTTACCATCAGCGTCCAGAATATCCCCATCACCACACCGCGCACCTCCTTACGGGAGAAGTCTACGCGGCGGTCTGTGCGGTTATTTGCAAAAATTCTCGACACGTTTCGAATTGTTGTTGACATGCTTCGTTGAATATGTTAAAATACAGGTATAAAATTTGCGGGGATTTTGTTATTACTGCATAGAGGGGGGAGGACATGAAATTTACCGGTATTGTCCGCCGCATCGACGAGCTTGGCCGGATCGTGGTCCCGATCGAAATGCGCCGCGCGCTGGATATCGGCGAGCGTGAGACAATGGAGATCAGCGTGGAGGGCGACGGCATCGTGCTGCGCCGCGCCCATGTGGGCTGTGTGTTCTGCGACGGCAACAAGGATATATCCGCGTTCCGCGGCAAGAATATCTGCGCCAAGTGCAGGCGCGAGCTGCAAAAGACCTGAAAACAAGAAAAAACAGTGCCGCCCACTGGGACGGCACTGTTTTTTTCGTCTTATGCTTTCAGCGCGGTATCGTACAGGGCGTTGCGGGGCAGGCCGGTGTCGTCCGCTACCCGACGCACGGCCTCTTTCAGCTTCATACCGCCGTCCCGCAGGGCCAGCACCCGTGCTGCGCCCTCTTCCAGCGTCAGGGCCGGCAGGTTCTGCTTCTCCCGGCCCGCTACCACCAGAACGTACTCCCCCCGCGGCTCGTTGTCCCGGTAGAAGGCCGCGGCCTGGGCCAGTGTGGTGCGGACCGTGTCTTCATGGAGCTTTGTCAGCTCACGGCACAGGGCGACAGACCTGTCGCCCAGCAGTTCCGCCATGTCGGCCAGTGTCTGCCGCAGGCGGTGGGGCGCCTCGTGGAACACCATGGTGCGCGCCTCGCCGGTCAGCTCCTCCAGGGCAGCGCGGCGCTCTTTTTTACCGGAGGGCAGAAAGCCCTCGAAGGTGAAGCGTCGGGTGTCCAGCCCGGACACGGCCAGGGCGGCGATGGCGGCGCAGCAGCCGGGAATGGCCTGTACCGTCACGCCGTTTTCGGCGCACAGGGCCACCAGCTCCTGCCCCGGATCGCTGATGGCCGGGGTGCCGGCATCGGTGACCAGCGCGCACGTTTCGCCGGAGAGCAGACGTTCCAAAATGGCCTGACCCGCCGCAGCGCGGTTGTGCTCGTGGTAGCTGACAAGCGGCTTTTTGATGTCAAAATGGTTCAGCAGCTTCACGCTGACGCGGGTATCCTCCGCCGCGATGAAGTCTGCCTGGGCCAGCGTCTCTGCGGCGCGGGGCGAGAAGTCGCCCAGGTTGCCGATAGGCGTGGCCACCAGATACAGGATACCTGCCATTGGGAATTACCCCCTGTCCTTGAAATAGATGCGGCGCAGCTCGCCGCTTTCGCCGCCGTCTGCTTGTAGCAGCAGCGGCGTGTGCACCGCCAGTCCGGCCCCGCCGTGACGGCGGCAGGACAGCAGCACCAGCCGCGGCGGCGTCTGTGCGTCCTTCTGCACGAAGCGCAGCACCTTCGGCTCCAGCCGGTGGCGGCGCAGGACGTCCATCAGCTCCGCCGTCCGTTCCGCCCGGTGGACCAGGCAGAACCGTCCACCGCTGCGGAGCAGATACGCTGCCGCAGCACACAACTGGTCAAAGGTGCAGGCGGTTTCGGACCGGGCCGTGCCCCGGCTTCCCTCCGCCACCCGTCCTGTGTGGGGCGGGAAATAGGGCGGATTGGCCACGCACAGGTCGAAACTCCCAGCTTTTGGCAGAGCTGTCCGATCCCGCAGGTCGGCCCGCAGCACGGCAACGCGGTCCTCCAGACCATTGACGGCGGCGTTTTCTTCCGCCAGCGCACAGGCAGCACTGTCGATATCAATGTTGGTGATGTGCAGTGCCGGCTGCCGCGCCAGCAGCAGGAGGCCCAGCAGGCCGATCCCGGCGCCCAGGTCACAGACGCGCTCACCACGCCGTGCTTCGGCAAAGTCCCCCAGCAGGAACGTGTCGGTGGAGGGCTTGAACACGTTGTCGTCAAAGCGGAAGCGAAAACCGCCCGGCCACAGCTCATCCCAGTGCTCCATGCCGCTTCCTCCTCTGCACATAGCTGTACTATCCGTTGACAAAGGTGTGTCTGTCCTTATCAACTGATGGTATCACAATGATACCATTATGATACCATTGTAATACAAAAATCGGTAGGATACAACAAAAAAGTGACCGGCGGTGCCGGTCACTTTTCCTCATCGTTGTGCTTGGTTCAATTACTCAGCGGGGCTGATAGCGCCGTTGGGACAGGTGTCAGCGCAGGAACCGCAGTCCAGGCAAGCGCCGGCGTCGATGACGTAACGATCATCACCCTGAGAGATAGCGCCCACGGGGCAAGCATCAGCGCAAGCGCCGCAGCTCACGCAAGCAGAACCGATCTGATAAGCCATAGTAAGTACCTCCATTAAGATTGTAAACACATTGTACCATGAAAAACGAAAAAATCAACCCCATTTTCCGTGGAAATTCAAGGTTTTTAGTTAGCATACACTAACTCGCGAAATCCCGGGAAACGCCCGTTCATCCACCGGTGACCACCATGTACAGCAGTGCCGCTGTCTCCCGCGCCCAGTAGCCGGCGGTCAGGAACCAGGGGCTGGCGCAGCCGTCGGAATACGGTGTCAGTCCGCTGCGCTGCGCCCAGATGGCGGCGCGGAGCTGGTGGAAGTTGTCCGAGGCGATGGCCACGTCCGTGGACAGGCCCTTCTCCCGCAGCAGCGCGGCGGAGAAGGCCAGGTTCTCTTCGGTGGAGGCGGACTGGTCTTCCAGCAGGATACGCTCCGGCGCGATACCCATGGACACCAGCGTGTCACGGATACATTGGGCCTCGCTGATGGGCTCGCTGCCGTTCTGCCCGCCGGAGGCGATGCACAGGGCGTCCGGGTGCGCGGTCAGATAGTCATAGGCCGCGTTGATGCGGCCACGCAGCATCAGACTGGGGTGGCCGTCCGGGAACACCTGGCAGCCCAGCACCACCACGGTGCAGTCCTGTCCGTCGGCGGGCCGGTCCGCGGCGGCCATGGCCATTTTACCCAGCGTTACCAGAATGGCCGTCATACACACGGCGATCACACAGCCCGCCAGCGCGCGAAGCCATTTTGGCCGCAGCAAGCGGCGGAAGAAGTCCGGCCATGTGAGCCACGCGGCGCACAGCAATAGCAGCGCCGCCGGCCAGACCATGCCGAAGTGCAGGATACCTATGCCCAGCGGCAGCAGGAAGAACACTGCCGCCAGCAGGCAGAGGACAGCCAATATATGCCGTAGGACCTTTGCCATGTCAGTTCTCCTTGATATGTCCGGCGATGCGCTGCATGATCATATCCAGCGCCACCAGGTTGTGTCCGCCCTCCAGCACGATGATGTCCGCAAACTTCCGGGTGGGTTCCACAAACTGTTCGTGCATGGGCTTCACGGTGGTCAGGTACTGATTTACCACAGACTCCAGCGACCGTCCGCGTTCCTCCACGTCCCGCAGGGCGCGGCGCAGGATACGCACGTCGGCGTCTGTTTCCACAAAGATCTTGATGTCCAACAGGTCACGCAGCGCCTTGTTCTGGAAGATCAGGATGCCCTCCACGATGACCACCTTGGTGGGCTTGATCTCCACCGTCTCATCGGTACGGTTGTGGATGGCGTAGTCGTACACGGGGCAGTGGATGGTCTCACCCCGCTTCAGCGCCTTCAGGTCCTCGATCATCAGGTCGGTGTCGAAGGCGTCGGGATGGTCGTAGTTTTGCAGGCAGCGCTCGGCGAAGGGCCTGTCCTGCCGCTTGTAGTAGTTGTCGTGGTGTACCACACTGATGTCGCTGCCGAAGCGTGCAGCCAGGTGCTCGGTGAGCGTGGTCTTGCCGCTGCCGGTGCCGCCGGCGATGCCGATGAAAATGGTGTTCATAGTTGCGCCTCCCCGCATTTCTCTGGCTCTATTATAAGAAGCACGGCCGGGAAAAGCAAGTGCCGGCGTGAAGTGTTGTAAAAAAAGGATGAATTTCCTCGAAATGCAGTTGACGGGCGGCACAAAAATGAGTATGATATGTATTATGTAAATCCAATGCCCGGTACGGAGGTTTTCTATAATGAGTCTGATCAAATGTCCCAAGTGCGGAGAGATGTTCTCCGATAGCTATAAGTCCTGCCCCTTCTGTGAGGAAGACGAGGCCTATTACAGCGGTAAGCTGCGGAAGAGCCGTGGCCGCCGCGCCGCCGAGAGCCGCCGCCGCAAAACGCCCAGCATCCTGGGTCCCGTGGCCGTCATTGTTCTGATCCTGCTGGCGGCGCTGGTGGTGTGGCTGATCTTCGGCGACCAGATCAAGGAGGCCATCACCGGCGAGAAGCCCCCCATTACCGATGTGGACAAGCCCGACGACACCATCGACAAGCCTGACGACACGCCCGTCACGCCCACGATCTCCCTGAACCGCACCGTTCTGGTGCTGAATGTGGGCGACAAGGACGAGCTGAAGGTCAACGGCACGGAGGACACCGCGGAGTGGAGCAGCAGCGCGCCCACCGTGGCCAGCGTCAACTCCGCCGGTGAGGTGACGGCGCTGACCAAGGGCAACGCGGTCATTACCGCCGAGGTGAACGGCGAGTCCGTCACCTGCACCGTCACCGTCAAGGATGAGAGCGACGCGCCGGATAACGGCACCGATACGCCCGACAACAACAGCACGACCACCAAGCCCAATAACAGCAACAAGCCCAGCACCGGCAGCGTGGATGTCAGCAAGCTGACGCTGGAGAGCGAATACGGCACGACCATCAAGCCCAACGACGGCACGTTCGACATATCCCTGCCGGTGGGCCTGAGCTGCTCCTTCACGGTGAAGGGCACCGACATGACCGCCGCGTGGAGCAGCGCCGACAGCTCCATCGCCACCGTTTCCGCCGACGGCACGGTAAAGACCGTCAGCCGCGGTGAGACGACGCTGACCATCAAGATCGGCAGCACGGAAGTCAAGTGTTTGCTGCGCGTGACCAAATGATACACGAAACCGCCGCCATACCCGCGTATGGCGGCGGTTTTTTCCATTTGTTTCCGGGATTTAGAATATCTGATAATTGACGGTTTCTCTGTGGAATGATACAATAGAAAGAACGGAAACCGACGGCGGCTGTTCCGCCGCAAAATACAAAGTGAAGGAGCCGTGATGTATGTACCGTATCGTCAAGAAAGAAGCGCTCAAGCCCACTGTGATCCTCTATGAGATCGAGGCACCCATGGTGGCCAAAAAGGCAGAGCCGGGCCAGTTCATCATTCTGCGTGTGGATGAGAACGGCGAGCGTATCCCCATCACTATCCATGATTATGACCGCGAGAAGGGCACCGTGACCATCATCGTCCAGACCGTGGGCGCCACCACCGAGAAGCTGAGCCACAAGCAGCAGGGCGAGTGCCTGCATGATTTTGTGGGCCCCCTGGGCAAGCCCACTGAGACCGAGGGCAAGAAGAAGGTCTGCGTGGTCGGCGGCGGCGTGGGCTGCGCCATCGCGTATCCTGTGCTGAAGAAATTTCACGACTGCGGCGCTGAGGTCCACGCGGTGGTCGGCTTCAAGAGCAAGGACGTGGTCATTCTGGAGGACAAGTTCAAGGCGGTCTCCTCCGTGCTGAAGGTCTGCACCGACGACGGCTCCTACGGCCGCAAGGGTCTGGTCACCGAGGCGCTGAAGGAGCTGCTGGACGAGGGCAATGTGTACGACGAGATCTTCGCCATCGGCCCCATGGTCATGATGAAGTTCGTCTGTAAGACCACCGCGCCCTACAATATGCCCACCACCGTCTCCATGAGCCCCATCATGATCGACGGCACCGGTATGTGCGGCGGCTGCCGCCTGACCGTGGGCGGCGAGACGAAGTTCGCCTGCGTGGACGGCCCTGACTTCGACGGCCAGAAGGTGGACTGGGATCTGGCGGTGAAGCGCAACCAGATGTACCACGACTTCGAGGTGCGTAAGCACGAGGAAGTCTGCAATCTGTTCAAGCAGGAGGTAAAGTAAGATGGCTGCTAAGATCAATATGCGTTTGGACAAGAACGAAATGCCCTCCCAGGACCCCAATGTCCGCAACAAAAACTTCCTGGAGGTGGCCCTGGGCTACACCGAGGAGCAGGCGCTGGACGAGGCGGCCCGCTGCCTGAACTGCAAGAACCACCCCTGCGTGGACGGCTGTCCCGTGAACGTGCGTATCCCCGAATTCATCCAGAAGATCGTGGAAAAGGATTATGAGGGCGCCTATCAGGTCATCCACCAGACCAGCTCCCTGCCCGCTGTGTGCGGCCGCGTGTGTCCCCAGGAGAGCCAGTGTGAGATGCACTGCGTCCGCGGCAAGAAGGGCGACCCCGTGGGCATCGGCCGGCTGGAGCGCTTTGTGGCTGACTGGCACAACGCCCACAGCACCGAGGCCGCGGCGGTCCCCGCCCCCAACGGCCACAAGGTGGCTGTGATCGGTTCCGGCCCCGCGGGTCTGACCTGCGCCGGCGACCTGGCCAAGAAGGGCTATGAGGTCACGGTGTTCGAGGCGCTGCATCTGGCCGGCGGCGTGCTGGTGTACGGCATTCCCGAGTTCCGTCTGCCCAAGGCCATCGTTCAGAAGGAAGTGGACGGGCTGAAGGCCATGGGCGTCAAGGTGGAGACGAACACCGTGGTGGGCCGCACCATCACCATCGACGAGCTGATGGAGGAGTACGGCTTTGAGGCCGTGTTCATCGGTTCCGGCGCGGGCCTGCCCATGTTCATGAACATCCCCGGCGAGAACCTGAAGGGCGTCTATTCCGCCAACGAGTTCCTGACCCGTATCAACCTGATGAAGGCCTACCGCGAGGACAGCGACACCCCCATCATGGACCTGAAGGGCAAGACCGTGGCCGTGGTCGGCGGCGGCAACGTGGCTATGGACGCCGCCCGCTGCTCCAAGCGCCTGGGCGCCGAGGTGTATGTGGTGTACCGCCGCGGCATGGAGGAGCTGCCCGCCCGTCACGAGGAGGTGGAGCACGCCATCGAGGAGGGCGTCATCTTCAAGACGCTGAACAACCCCGTCCAGATCAACGGCGACGAGCAGGACTGCGTCAAGTCCATGACCTGCATCGAGATGGAGCTGGGTGAGCCGGACGCCTCCGGCCGCCGCCGCCCCGTGGAGAAGAAGGGCAGCGAGTTCGACCTGAGCGTGGACGCGGTCATCATGTCCCTGGGCACCAGCCCCAACCCGCTGATCAAGTCCACCACCAAGGGACTTGAGGTCAACAAGAAGGGCGGCATCATTGTCAACGAGGAGGGCCTGACCTCCCGCCAGGCGGT
>ENA-OUQF01002254-OUQF01002254.1-human-gut-metagenome-genome-assembly--contig:-NODE-2254-length-10043-cov-4.988486_pt1 | contig 10043 bp, 10 predicted proteins | sample MGYA00237947_ERZ548826 | MGnify/ENA primary metagenome ERZ548826 (study PRJEB26490, sample SAMN05194701) | human gut metagenome | biome: terrestrial biome; feature: human-associated habitat; material... | reverse complement strand
CTTTTTGTTTTGGTGGAGATAAGCGGGATCGAACCGCTGACCTCATGACTGCCAGCTGCTATCGGTTCGTGATTTCTGACGATTTTGAGTACAATACGTCCGTTCCGTCAACAAAAAATACGGAATTTTACAGTGATTTGTCCACTGCGTCCACACGCTTTCGCGCACACTTGGGTCAGAATCTGGGTCAGGGCAGGCAGGTGATTTGGAGATTTTTTGCCGAACTGGATGTGGATTATAGATTGATCTTTGCTGATAGTCAAGAGAATGCTACTGCGTTACAGTGGGAGGATAGACCCGTCCAAAGGACATCCTTGGTAAAACACTGGGCATTGGGGGAATATTGGACACTTACAGATGCCAAAAGGACTTTGGCAAATTCGATGGACTTGAACCTTTACCCAAGGCATTTCGAGCCGCTTTTTCGAGAAATTTTCAGGAATGTAGCTTTTTTGTCCTCGGTAAAACATAGAATTTTGACTGGCGTTTTTGTTGCTGCTGCTGGACATATATTCCAAGCATATGTGCCATTGTGTTGCCACGGGCAAAGCTAAAAATACACAGGGAGGGACTCAAGATGACAATTGAAAATGCAAGAACGCTTCAGAAACAGTTAGTGGCTGAAGCCATCGCCCAGCTGTGGAAGGACGAGAACAAGGAGCTTGCTGATGTCTGCATCTGAAGCATCGCCGTTGTTGGCAAAGCGTGGGGGCATTCCATCCGACGAAACAGCACACTGGCAAGCACGAGCGTGGCAGGGAAAAACGCGATACGTTGACGGCGCTGGACTGCGAGAGGACGCAGCTTGTTTAGACGCACAAACCCCTTCACGTTCTGAACATCTTAAACGCGGTATGCTACGGCCGGTTTCAACGGATAATCACTTGCTTCGTGTATTCCGGGACAGCAAAAGCGGAGCCATGGTCCGCACGAATCGGCGCTCCGCGAACAATTGAAAGCGCTTCATAGTAGCGAAGATAGTGAAAGTATGGAGCGTGCTCGGCCAGGAAAAGACTTTTTACCGCCTCTCTCCAAACGGGAAAGGCCTCGCTCACATCGAAGATCGTATACGGCATAAACCCTTCCATGTCTTCCCAATTCTCTGCGTAATATAGCTCTGAAATTGGAGCGGGAACACCATGCAAAGGAAATGTCGGAAGCGATGCAAAAAAAGACGCGCGCACTGCAATCTCGCTTGCAGCTGCATGATCACACAAAGAACTGTTTTTCCAGTGGCATAGTACAGTATCAACATGTTCATCACGCATTATCTGGGCAAGTGTCAACGAAGCTTCCTTTGTTGCGTATAGTTCCGCATCAGGTAGGCCCATTATATAACTTTTTCCACCAAGTGTTTCTGCAAATTTTTTAGCGCCTTCAATGTTCATTTGCCGAAACTCTTCCGTCGAAAACGGTTTGGGCGCTCCCCGTTCACCGGCAGTGATATCAACAGTAATAATGCGATTACCCGCCATGGCGTGTTTTGCAAGGAGCATACCGCAAGTTAGTTGTGCATCCAATGTATGTGCACCAATCGCCATAACCGTCTTTATCATTTTTTTCTATTTTCTCCTTCCTGTTTTATGAGCATGCTGCTTCGCTGTTTCCGTTCATCGATTTTGATTATCCGATCAGCAGAAGTGACCAGTTGATTGGTAAACACTTCATAGTATGTACCATCTTCTTTGAGGTGTATTGCAACGTTTCCTTCCGTAATTCGGTACACCCCAATCATGTCTGAAGCAGCATAAACAATTGCATCGTTTGTCTTTACATAGCGGTGCACACCGCACCAGTCTGCTAATTCAATTAATATCTTACGGCTTATCGTTGGAACACCAGAATAAACCAGTCTGCAGGCTCCAATGGTTTTACTTCCAATTGCGATTGAATTGTCCGGATAGTTTGCCAATGCATCTTCCACGCCTACTACACGATAACACATGATTCTTCGCAAAAGTTGAAAACATGAATGGTCTGGTAATACCACGGAGTCATGCAGCCCATGATCGACAAGCAAGACCGAATCTTCACAGATTGGATTTGCATATGTGAAAACAACACAGGTTTTTTCCTCTTTTTGTTTAATCCTTGAAAGAAGCGCACTTATTTTCTCCGTATGGCAAAACGGATCCAGGAAAATGATCAATTTGTATTTTTTTTCGTCCAGTCCATCATAATCGCATGCGGAGAACAGATCATATGGTGCACCAATGTGTGACCATTCCCCTCGCTGTCGGCCAAACAACATATCATTTAAGTTCGAATTCTTATTCACACAATACATTGCCTTCGGATCCCCAATGATTGCGATCTCTGAAATACTCTCACGCTTGTGCCTGTAAAGCTCATTCGTCAATTGAATCATATGCGTGATCTCTTTCATGAACCGTGCATGGCTAAACCATCCGCCAAGCATATCAAACCACCAAAATGCAGTTCTATTTGCCATAGCAAGCATGAAACTTCTCCGCATCAAATCGATATCATCACGGAGATTATCTACCTTTCCTGGGTGGGCAAAGGTATGGCCCTCAATCACATTTGGAACGATACTTGTCGTATGATCATGTTCAAGGAAGAACAGCTTATTATGCTTTTCAAGCGTAGCATTCATAAGCATCTGTTGGCATCCGGTTTGTACCCCGCGATACGCATAGGAAACAGGGCTTGCAAATAGGTCTATGTCCTTTGAAAGAAATATGCGTTCATAATCTAATGCGCCTGTTTCCCAGAGTCTGGAACCTTCAAGTTCAAGTAAATATCCGAAGTATACGCCGATTAGCTTGTTGTGCTGTAGTATCTCCTGTGCCTTCCGGGCATAGTACAATACCGTGTTCGCCCGTTGGACGCTTTCAAATTCTCTGTACCGGATCAAATTATCATTTTCCGGAGAATTTAAAAAAACCTGATCTGCATCTGTTTCTCTTTCATACGCGCTTGGAACAGTCTGCCTTTTGTTCCTGCAATATCTTGCATAGTCCTCCTCCATACGAATGGAGGGCTCCTCATGACTATAATCGCTGAACCATTCTGTTGTTGTCCCACAGAGAAGAAAGTATGCATAGAAACGCCCCTGATACTTTTCTTCAACATGGCAAATCACCGCCTGCATATAGTCCGCCGCCGCTTCTCTCCATTTCGGATCGGTTTCCATCTGTGCAAGCCTATGAAACGAATTGGGATACCCCGGATTTTGCTCAAGCCACCAGTCTCTTGTATCAAGCTGGATCATGAGCGAAAAGTAGGCATCCGGAGCATTCCTTAAAAAGAATTCTATTTGAGCGTCAATAGGAGAAAAATCATATTTGTTTATACCGACCCATGATTCCCCAAAAAGAGAATACGGAACACCGATTGCTGAAGTTATGCCGGAAGTCAGAATGTTAAACAATCGAATTCCAGCTTGATAAAATCCAGAAACGTTATTTCTGTTGGGGCGGAAGCTTTTAAAGGAAAGCGGTGGAAATGTCTTTCCATCAATTTCAATCATCAGGTTTCCGTGTTCGCGTACAACTTTGCTTGCCATCCTGTTGCTCTCCCTTACAATCTTCTCCTCATACGTTGTCCTGACAAGTCCAAGACAGAGGTAACGGTAGCCACTTAGACAGTTTCTCCAATGTATCAAAGTCGGTATTAGCGGTCAAAATAGGTGGCAGAATTCCGAACATGAGTCTCGTAGCGGTCAAATGATCAACCGTAATATCGGGTTTCTCATCTGTTTGGCTACATGATGGGCAGCCGTTACCAATATTAAGCAAATAGGTTCCTTCGTTTTCAATCGCAATGGTTACCCTACCGTCCGGAAGGCGCTCATTGTCATTTTTATACTGCAAAAACGTTTGAATCACATGTTTCCAATTTGTGATTCGAAATAGAGACGGGTAAAGAAACATACTCTTTTCTGCGTAACTGCTGAGCATACGGTTTTCACAATCCCAGGCATTTAGATTTATCATGACCTCAGGAATATTTTGCTTTTCAAGCCATTGGACATCTATATCAATCGTCTTTAACGCCGAAGCAGAATACTGCTCATTTATTTTTTTACAGTCTGCTGACGCTGTTATGTATCCAAAGAACTTTCCATCTTGATCTACTACCGCCCAAGGCTGCATGTAATGAGCACGCAATACGCACAGAAATGTTTCTTCGTCGAGGCGGTCAACATGGCAGCTCTTTCTTTGATATAGCGTAAACGCCGCGCGCAACAGGTCTCCGCTACTTTCATCCAGTGGGACGAAGCTGAGCTCTGTACAGGTATTTACCTGACGGTATGCCGCTGCATTTCGTTTTGTAAATACATAATGCACGCACATACCGGCATACTCATATCCATAGCGGTTATATCTTTGGCGCAATCCTCCCAGCCTTGTCATATCAATTCCTTTTCGATCAACCTCAGCGATTGCTTCGGCGAAAAGCGCTTTCATGTAACCTTTTCCGCGTTCATCAGGATGCGTTGCAACATTTCCAACAGTCGCGCAGCGGATTTTCTGTGTATTTACACAAAGATCCATCGGATAAATTCCAACAAGTGACAAAATCCGCCGTTCATTTCTGATCACATAATTTTGCTCCATCAGTTCTTGCTTCGGTCTAAATGCTTTTGGAAGTTCCTTGTCAAAATCGACCAAATGAGTATATTCATTAAACGATGTTTTCAGGAAATGAAGACATTCCTCATAATCATCAATCGATAAACGTTCTATTCTGTACTGCATATTTTCCCTTTCCTTATTCGCAATTCCTCACATATTTTACTTATGAAACAATCATCAGCCTGTTGCCCCGCCATATGCAATGCTTGAATTGCGGCGCCAACTACTGGAGCGCAATTGGGACGAATCGACACAAAGGCATGGTCAAGCGTATCAAACACCATCCTTTGATAAATGCCATCTCCAGCATCCCACATGCCGCCGACTAAAACGACACGATAAGCAGGATCTAGATATCTGCAGCCCGCTTCAAGCATTTTGCGCAATTTTCCTGCGCCTGACTTCAGAATCTGCCATGCGACTGTGTCATTTTCCTGTATTGCATCAAAAAGAACCGGTGCAAAAGAGGCAATATACCTTTTTCCTCCGGAATAAATGAGATCAATTGCCTCTTGAATTGGGCACATCATTTTGTCAGACATTAACTCATATAAAACAGTCTTTTCTCCGCGGCCATCAAAAAAACGCAGTGCAGCCTTGAAGGCCATTTTCCCAAGGTCAAATCCGCTCCCTTCGTCACCAAGCAGGTAGCCCCACCCCCCAATCTGCCGTAGCTTGTCACCGCTACGAACCAGCAGCGCAGAGCCTGTACCGCAAACCAACGCCATTCCGTCTTCCGAATAGATACCGCAATTCAATGCGTTGGTAACATCGGAGCCGCAAGCCACGTTTCGGCTAGACGGAAACCAACTCTTGAGCGAAAGCGAGAGGCAATTTCCAATTTTCGCGATCCCACACCCCGCAACACCCGCATATACCGTCTTTATTTCATCGCAGGACAGCCCAGCTTCATTTACAAGATTTATAACAAAATGAGTCAGAACACTCGCCGCATGTTCAACACCAATACTGGTTGGACAGGAAGCTCCACCGACGCAATGCGACAAAACAGTACCGTCACGACGGAACAGGACTCCATCCGTTTTTGTTCCCCCGCCATCGATCGCGATAAAATACATACATTTTCTCCTACATCATATTCTACTTCCCAAGCATAATCGCAACGCGGACATATCCGTTCGCACGCTTCAGCAACTGATTTGCCAATTGTTTCGATACCATACATTCTTCCATAACAATTGCTGTTTTAAGGTTGCCGTCTGCTTCTTGGATTCTGTTTTTTGCCCATTCTCTTTCTGTTACATTTGTCGCGGCCTGAAAAATCCGGATGCTTCGATCCAACAGTTTTTCGTTGGATGCGACCAAATCGACCATCAGGTTTTTATATACCTTCCCCGCTCGAATCATAACAATAGAAGAAATCATATTCAAGATTGCTTTTTGCGCCGATGCAGCTTTCAGTCTTGTCGACCCAGCAATTACTTCTGGCCCGGTCACAACTTCGATTGCACATTCCGCTTCGGTGCCCATTTCCGATTCTTTGTTCCCGCAAATTGCAACCGTTAAGGCCGAGGATCGCCTTGCTTCACGGATAGCCCCGACACAGTATGGCGTTCGTCCGCTTGCACTAATTGCAACAACGGTATCCCATTCTCCGAGATGCAGCCCCGCGATATCCTGTGCACCTTGCTGCACGCTGTCTTCAATCCGCTCTACCGCAGTTGTCATTGCGCCATAGCCCCCTGCAATGATTCCCTTTATGGAATCTGCGCTCACACCAAACGTAGGTGGGCATTCTGCCGCATCCATAACGCCCATTCTCCCGCTCGTTCCAGCACCTACATAAATAATCCGACCTCCCTTGCGATAACGCTCACTTATTTTCTCAATTGCGAATGATATGACTTTTTTTTCACGACTTACACTCTCTACCATGTGCGCATCTTCCTGAAGCATAATCTCAACAATTTTTGAAGTATCCAAGCAGTCAAGATCGCACCATTTATTGTTGATCGACTCGGTCGTCAATGAACCAATCATCTTCATATAATTCTCTCCCAACAGGTGTTTATCCTTTTACAGCACCGTCCGAAATGCCTTTTACAACATATTTTTGCATTCCAAAGTAAAAGGCCACAATTGGGATTGCGCTCAAGACTATAGCCGGAAGCTGTAAATTCCATTTTTTCAAATATTTAGATACAAAATTCATTGCAAACATAGGCAATGTGTACATGTTTTTGTCGTTTATCATCAGGGTTGCAATAAAGTATTCGTTCCAGATTGCAATCAACGACAAAACAATAACCGTAACAATGCTTGGAATCAGCATCGGCATGATGATTCTCCAGTAGATCTGAAACGAGTTACATCCATCAATTAGCGCCGCTTCGTCAAGTTCGCTTGGGATTGTTTGTACGCTGCCATGCAGCAGAAAAATAGTAAATGGTAAATTTAATCCCATATAGATAAAAGAAAGCGCTAGCATGCTATTGTTCAAGGCCAAATCGTATACCATCCTATATAGCGGAATCATAATAACTTGAAATGGTACAAGCATCGCCATAATCAGCGTGTAAAAAATTGCTTTGCTCAGTTTGGTACTAGTGCGAGCTAGCTTGTATGCAGCCATTGAACCTACAAAAACAAGCATAATTTCGGCCAGCGCGGCGACAAGAATGGAGTTTATGATAGCTTTTGGATAATTTATCGCTTTAAGCGTATCTGCATAGTTGGATAGCTGCACGTTAATTGGCGCGCCCAACGGATTCTTGTAAATTTCAATAAGGGACTTTAGCGAATTTGAGACAATCAGCCATAACGGAGATATCCATATAACTGCAAGGATTAGCAGAATAATGAGAATTATTTTTCCAAATCGTTTTTCTCCTGCGGAATTCATGATTTTTCCCTCCTCATGTTAAGTACAAACAGTTCAAATCCTGTAAATACAAGGATTAACAAGAAAAAAACCACAGATTCTGCTGAAGCATACGAGAATTTAAACGCCTGATATGCGTCATAGTAGATTTGATATGCAATCGTCTTTGTTGATCCAAATGGTGCTCCCTTTGTCATCAGATAAGAACAATCGAATGATTTCATGGCATTCATGGTTGAAGTAAATAGACTAATGATAAATGAGGGCATGATAAGAGGCAGTTTAATCCGAAATACCTGTTCCAGCCAAGAGGCACCGTCAAGCATCGCCGCCTCCAGATATGTCTGATCAATTGCTTGCAAACCCGTAAAATAAATGAGCATGTAGTATCCAACTGCGCCCCAACTGCTCGTTAAAATAATTGCCCAGCCAGCTAATGCAGGGCTTGAAAACCAGCTTACATTTAGGAAATTCCACCCAAAAATCTCATAAAGCTTGGAGAAGCCCTCTGTAAGTAAAAACTGCCATGCAAAAACCACGACAATCGCCGAAAAGACATTAGGCAGAAAGAACGTTGTTCGCAGAACTGTTTTTAGTTTCGGGACTGTGTCAAGTAGAAGTGCCAATAATAAGCCGCCAAAATTCTGAATGATTACAGACCAAAACATGACTTTCAAAGAAAATTTGACAGCCATTAAAAATGTTTCGTCCTTCAATAGTGCCCTAAAGTTCGCCAGCCCAACGAATTGATAGTCGCTGCTTAACCCATTCCAATTAAAACAGGCATATCGTATGCCGGAAAAAAACGGAAATATAAACATTATGACGATCGTAATGATTGCAGGTAGTGTAAAAATCAGAACCTGTCTATTCTGTTTAACCTGCAAAAGAAGCGTTTTTTTGTTATGCATAGATCTTTCTACCACCTTTGGGTGTAACAACACTTTTTCTCATACGAAATCCTTCAATTATTTTCAGTTTAAATTATAGAATGCGCAGGTTTTCAGGCAGTTGGAACAGCGAACTGGTAATTCCTCCAGGCAGCCTTTGAAAACCTGCGCAAAAAGTGTTATCCGGCAATTTTCTCCGCCATCATAGACAGATATTCTGTACGGTCAATTTCGCCAAGAATGTACATTTCACACAACGGAGTAATCTCGGTGACTACTTCTTCTGGGACAACCTCGGAGCCCCATCCTCCGGCGTGGCCAGCCTTAACAAGCTCTAATGCCTGTGCCATTCCGGGGTTTACTGTCTGATCCAATTCAGTAAAGCAATGTGCCTTTGCAAAGATGTTGACCCACCAATCCAAGGCTGTATCAGATGTATACCACCATTCAATAAACTGCTTTCCCAATTCAGCGTCATCGGCCTGTGCACAAACGTGCGTGCAGGTTCCCAAGCTATAATAGATTTTGCAGTCATTCTCGTCCTCACTGATTGGAATGCCCGCCATACCGAGTGCCACAGAATCATCGATTCCACTTGCAGCAGAAAGCTCCCAGTCGCCCTGAACCATCATTGCAGCTTTTCCGGCTACAACTTTTGCAATCGCTGTATCAGAGCTGTCATCAAACGCCTTTTGGCCGACATATTCTTTGTACAGATCAAGGAAGTCAATTTCCTTGTTGATCCAATCAACATCAGCGGGAAGAAGTTCTCCCGTCGTCATCTTTTCATATGTATCTTCGAGGTTTTTATCATAGCCCCATGGGAACAGCCAGAGCTGTCTGGTCGTCCAGTCTTCCATTTGTGTCGGCGCAATAGGATCATAACCCGCTGCAGTAAGCGTTTCGCAAAGAGCTCTGAATTCGCTAAGTGTAGTAGGGACGCTTTCATAACCAACAGATTTCAAAGCCTCAACATTGTAAATAATACCGTACGCCTGAGTATAACCTGGAACGGCAATTTTGCTCCCATCTGTCGCCTCAATGCCGGAAAATATTCCAGAATCAAGATCATTCCAGAAAGAGCAACCATCGAGAACCATACTTTGATCCGCATACAGTTTGTTCCACATATATGTTTCGGTGTTGTAAATCTCCGGATAGTCTTTGGCCGCAAAGCGAGCAACAAGCGTCTGATTATAATCAGACGGCCAAGTTAACTCAATGTCAAACGGAAGTTCCTTGTTTGCTAGTTCCACAAGTTTTTCAATTTTTTCTGTCAGTTCATTGGTAACACCTGTAACTGAATGTGCCACAACATCAATTAAAAGAGTATCTGCTGAAACATCTAATGCATTTGCAATTGCAACAAAGGTATCCAATTTTGTAACTTTCAAGCCTCTCTCTATTACACTCACATGCGTTGGACTTAAATTTATTAATGCAGCCAGTTCCTCTTGCGTGAGATTTTTTGCTTCTCGCGCTGATTTGATTCGCTGTCCTACTACTTTCAAATCCATCGTAACACCTCCTCCAGAACGAATAATCGTTCTGCATTTAGTATACTTGTGGATATCTTAAATATACAGAATCGCAAAACCAAGTTCTAATTCTATAGAACTATATTCAAAGTTTTTCTTTGCATTTACGTAAAAAAAGCGTTATGATTGAATCAGTTAAATCAAAGGAGGTATCAAATCATGAAATCACATA
>ENA-OUQF01002252-OUQF01002252.1-human-gut-metagenome-genome-assembly--contig:-NODE-2252-length-10049-cov-4.122974_pt1 | contig 10049 bp, 9 predicted proteins | sample MGYA00237947_ERZ548826 | MGnify/ENA primary metagenome ERZ548826 (study PRJEB26490, sample SAMN05194701) | human gut metagenome | biome: terrestrial biome; feature: human-associated habitat; material... | reverse complement strand
GGTTCTTATATATGGAAATTATGACCAGATGTCCTCTGCTGTTGATTTTACGAGAGCCACCTTTGCCCACTGTTCATCTTCTGTGAGCTTGTTTCCGATTTCGCATGAAGCAAAACCGCACTGCGGACTGAGGCAAATATGGTCAAGCGGAATATAATCAGAAGCCGATCTGACTCTGCCGATAAGATCGCTCTTGTTTTCGAGTTTAGGCGACTTTGTTGTGACAAGTCCGAGAACGACTTTTTTTCCGTCAGGAATGCTTGCGAGCGGCTTGAATCCGCCTGAACGCTCATCATCGAATTCGAGATAGAATGCGTCAACGTTTTCTCGTGCAAGGAGAGTCTGCGCAACTGCGTCATAAGCTCCGCTGCTTGCGTAGGTGGAGTGGAAGTTTCCGCGGCAGACGTGGGTTGCTATCGTGAGATCATCGGGTTTGCCTTCGATAGCAAGATTGTTTATGCGCAGGAGCTGTTCCTTGATCTTTTCAAGCCCTGCCTCGTCAGTGCCGAAAAATTCCTTTGCGCGTGAATCCACGAGCATTCCCCATGAACAGTCGTCAAACTGGAGATTGCGGCAGCCCGCCGCGTACACGTCGGCAATGAACTTCCTGTAGCCCGCGGCGATGTCCTCCGCAAGCTCGCGGTTGTCCGCGTAATACTTTCTGGTGTTCTCCAGCGCGAAGGGCATTATCATCTGTTCGATGAACTGCGCAGGTGCGGGAATGGTGAGCTTTGCGACGGTGTTCTCGTCCTCAAGCGCCTTGACGAACTTGAAGTGCTCCACGAATGGATGGGAGTCGAGCGAGACCTTGCCGGTGAGGTAGGTGTCGTCGAGCATCGCGGCCTCGCCGTGGAAGGGAAGTCCGGTCTTGGTGGGGCTGTGGCCTACGCCGTTGAAGCCCCACATAAAGTCAAGATGCCATGTAGCGCGGCGGAACTCGCCGTCGGTGATGACGTGGTAGCCAGCGGCTTTCTGCTTTGCAACGAGATCGCGTATTGCCTCGTCCTCGACGGCCTTGAGCGCTTCGGCGTCTATCGCGCCGTTCTGGAAATCCGTGCGCGCCTGCTTGAGCGCCGCGGGGCGGAGAAAGCTGCCGACATAATCATATCTGAAGGGTGTATTCATATCCTGCTCCTTTTGAGTGTTTTCGCCATGATTATACGGCCGTCCGCGCGGCAAGTCAATTATGCATTTAGACGATGTTACGGAGTTACGGCGAAAAGCAAAAGCCCGACGCTCTGCGTCGGGCTTGATCATTGCGTTTACAGGTGCTGGTCGCGGTCAATCTTGTCGTAATGCTTGAGCATGAAGCCCTCCATGACGGAGGTCAGCTTCATGTCGAGATTGAAGAAATACACGACGAAGGTGACGGCGAAGAAGCCGAGGCCGGCTATGCCGAGCTTTATCATCAGCTTGCGGAGCTTTTTCCAGAACATCTTATTTCCTCCTTACCAGGACTTCTCGTCCTTGAGATTCTCAAGGCTGGGATCGACAGGCTCTTCCTGCATGACGGTGCGCATGTAGTTGTTCACCTGCTCGCGCACGCCCTGACGGGATATCACGCGCGGGTCGAACAGATCGTGCGTGACCCAGACGAGGTGGATGCCGTGCTCTCTGGCGCGCTCCTCGAACATGCCGTGCATACCGTCGAGCGCCTTGCAGCTCATGTGCTCCCAGAGAATGACCATGTCGGCGTTGAACTCCGTGCAGTACTCCCACAGCTCGTCAAGCAGAACCTTGTAGCCGCCGTGGGTGCGGTTGCGCATGATCATGTTCTCGGTCAGCCATGCCATGTCGTAGTATGCCTGCTCGCGGTTTTCGGGGGTGTCCTCAGTGACAAGCTCCTTGGTGGAGACCATGGAGAGCATATCGGTCAGCGGCACGATGCCCCAGCAGTTGAGCAGCCACACGAGGAAGTCCATGTAGAAGTGCGACTGGACGCCCCAGATGATGGCTCTGTGGCGGTACTCGTTCGCTGCCATCTTCTTTTTCTTGTAGGCGCGCTCGGCGAGCTTGGTTATCTTGCGGTCGACATCCTCAAAGGCCTTGACCTTGCCGCAGATGGCCATGTAGTTGGTCTCGGTGTAGAGGGCGAGGTTGGAGCCGAATACCTGCGGGTAATCGGTCTTGTTCATCTCAAGCCACTCGAGACGGCACTTGGTAGCGTAGTTGACGCGCTTTGCGCAGTCAAAATACGCGTCCCAATCCCACTTCTCGCCGGTGTGCTCCTCGATAAATGCGATGGCGTTCTTGATCTCCTGTGCTGCGTAGTCCTGCACATCGTCCTCGCGGTGACGCAGAGGGGCGGCAAGCTGGAACACGGGGATGCCGTCCTCAAGCTCAAGACGCTTGGAGATAACGCCGTTGCCGAGCAGAGAGCCGTCGCAGGTGGTGTTGCACTGGACGGCGCAGGCGCCGAGCACGGGCGCGTCGTCGTCGATGGAGACGCCGGCTTCTGCCTCGGGCATAGGGCAGACGTCGCCCGCAAGGCCGTATTCCTGTGCGATGTCGATGTAATGCTCCGCTGCGTGCTGGTTCAGAAGCACGGAGACGTAGGTTGACGGGGTCTCGCGGCTAAGACCCTTCAGGGTCGGGAAGCCCATCATGACGGCGGTCATCTCGTTTTCATCGACGAGAACGACCTTGTCGGAGAACGTCTTGTCGTTGCCGATGCGGCGGTCGCCGCGGAAGAGGCCGTCAAGCAGCTTTGCGACGTCCTCGATTATGAGATCCTGCTCCAAATGGCAGATGCGCAGATGCTCGCCGCGCAGACCCTGCGTATGACGGTCGACCATCATGGGGACGGCGAGGTAGTTTGCCATCCAGCGGTAGCGGAACATGGCCTTGATGTTTCTCGGCTTCGAGACCATCTTTGCCATGGTGATCCAGTTGTGGAGCCAGCGGGAGTAATCATAGAGCGTGTCCACCAGACCGCGCCACTCGCGGCGGTTCCTGACCTTGCCCTCAGTGTAGAATTTGCCGAAATTCTCGCAGCCTATTCTCTTATTGCTCATCACTTGTCCCCTCCCTGGATCTTCTTTATCTCGATGCTCTCAACGAAGGCCTGCACGCGGGTGCGCATCTGGCCGGAGGTAGAGATGTTGTACGGGCGGTCAACGGACAGCACGGGGTAGCCGTAATCGTCATGCAGGATGTGCGAACCCATCATGCGCTCGTAAGCCCACGGGTCGCAGAACTTTATCTGTTCGTAGATGATGCCGTCGGCGGCGTATTCCTTTGCAAGCGCGTTGACGTACTCGCGGCGGCCGGTCATCTTGGCGGTGTTCATGTAACGGGGACATTGTCCACGGTACATATACTGGCGGCAGATCTGCGTCAGCGCGTCTTCGTCGTCGGTCAGCTCTATGGGGTTTCTGCCGGGGAGCGAGCCGTAGCAGAAACGGTCGGCGCAGACATAAGCGCCGGTATCCTCGATAAGCTTAATGAAGCCGCTGTCATCGACCTCGGAGCCGACTACCAGCACGCGGGCGCGGTAGCCCTTTTCGTCCGGCTCGCGGGTCTTGAGCTCTTCGAGAGTTTCTTCGAGCTTGTCAATGATCAGGTACTTCGGCGCGACATAGGTCGCAAGCGTGATGACGTGGAACTCATAGCCCGTGATGCGCGGCTTGTCGCCCTTGCGGTATACGCCGATGGCGCGGATAAGCTCGCAGATGCGGTTGTGCTCCGCGACGGCCTGACGTATCGCCTTGTCGGAGATGTCGATGCCGTAGTGCTCATGCAGGGGCTTGAGGATGTGGTTTGTGCACTGGAGAGTGTAGAGATTCAGGCCGTTGTCGTCGGCCTTCATGGGTATCTCCATGTACTCGAAGAAAAACTTCTCCTTGCCCTTGCCGAGAGCCTTCAGCAGCTCCATGTTCTCGACGGCGCGGTTCATCATCGTGCAGCCGTCGGGAGTGATGAGACAGTCGGCAAAGTTGTAGCCGCCCTCGATGGCGCGCTCAAGCAGGGCGCGGCTGTACTCGCAGAGGAAGCTGGTCATGTAGTAGGTTGCCATTTCCATGGAACCGGTGCGCGGCGCGCGCAGACGCGTAGAAAACGCGCCCGGCAGGTTCAGCAGCGGCTCCGGGGTGTTCTCGCAGACATAAGCAACGCAGACCTTCCCCTCGCTCTGCGCCTGCAGGATAAGCTCATTCTGAGCTTCCTGCAGGAGATTTTCAAAATAGAGCAGGTGCTTGAGATCTTTCATATTTCTTCTCCAATCGCCGGAAACCGGCGGCATCCAGCACTAGAATATGGCCGCATAAAACGACCGTCATTATTTTAACACTTGTTTTTCCGATTGCAATATACAGTTGAAGCGTTTTTGATAAAAAGTTGTCGAAAAATGCGTTCAGCCGTTCCACTCGGCGGCCTGAGCGCGAAGCCAATCGCACCATGCATCCACGCCCTCGCCGGTCTTTGCGCTTATCGGGAAGATTTTGATGTCGGGGTTGCGCATCTTCGCAAACTCCACGACCTTGTCCATGTCGAAATCGAAGTAGGGCAGGACGTCGATCTTGTTGATTATCAGCGCGTCGCAGACCTGAAATATCAGGGGGTATTTAAGGGGCTTGTCGTGCCCTTCGGGTACGGAGAGTATCATGGCGTTCTTCGCCGCGCCCGTGTCGAACTCCGCCGGGCAGACGAGGTTGCCGACGTTTTCCAGCACGACGAGGTCGAGGTCGTCCGTGCCCATCTCGTCGAGTCCCTGACGGGTCATGTCCGCGTCGAGATGGCACATGCCGCCGGTGTGGAGCTGGATGACCTTCTTGACACCTGTGCGGGATATGCGCTCGGCGTCGACGTCGGAGTCGATATCGGCCTCCATGATGCCGATGTTCATCTCGCCCGAAAGCTTCTCGACGGTGCGGGTCAGGGTAGTGGTCTTGCCGCTGCCGGGGGAGCTCATAAGGTTCAGCAGGAAGCAGTGCTGCTTACGCAGCTCCGCGCGCAGTACGTCGGCCGCGTCGTCATTTGCCTTGAATATGCTCTGTTTTATCTCGTAAACCTTGTAATCCGCCATATCTATCCTCCGATCAGCAGGCGACTATTTCTTTTATGTTCATTTCCTGCCCCTGCTGGAGCCAAGTATGGCCGCTGCCGCAGTTGGGGCAGGTCTTGCCGTACTTCACGGTGGGGTAGGTCGTCTTGCAGTCGTCGCACCATGTGACAGCCGGGATTATCTCATACTTGAACTCCGTATGCTCGATAAGCGGAGTCTTTTTCGCGTACCACTGCCAGCAGTCGCTGAGATATTCCGGAACTATGCCGGACACTTCGCCGAACTCCAGCGTGACGGACTGAATGTTGGTGAGCTTGTTTTCCTTTGCTATCTCGTCGACCTGCTTGATGACGTAGGTCACTATGCTAAGCTCGTGCATAACTTTCCTTTCTGAAAACAGGTGCGGGGATATCCCGCACCTGTCTGATCTGTTCCGGGATGATTATTTGCCAGAAAGCTGCTTCTTGATTATCTTTACCTGACGCTTTGCGGCGTAGGGGCCGATGGCCTTGAACTTGTCCTCGGCGGGGATCATCTTGCTGTTCTGCGGGCGGTTGCGCTTGAGATGGATAGCGTCGAACTCACACTTGGTGGTGCAGATGCCGCAGCCGATGCACTTGTTCGGATCGACCACACTGCGGCCGCAGCTCAGGCAGCGGGAAGCCTCGGACTTTATCTGCTCCTCGGTGAAGGTCACGCGGTCATCGCACATGGTGAGAACCTTTTTCTTGTCGATGACGACCTCGGAGCGGGCGGGCTTCTTTATCTTCTCTACGGGCAGGGCAAGATTTTCCTTGTCAAGCTCCTTGAACTCGCGGAGATTGCGGTGAATGGTCAGAGTCTGGCCGACGTTGACGTAGCGGTGGATGGACACTGCACCCTCACGGCCGCTGGCGATGGCATCGATGGTGTACTTCGGGCCGGTCGCGCAGTCGCCGCCGACGAACACGTCGGACTCTGCGGTTTGGAAGGTGATGACGTCATGCGCGATGAGGCGGCCGTCGGGAGTCTCGGCGGCGGTGCCGGCGAGGACTGCGCCGTACTCGGAGCGCTGGCCGATGGCGACCAGAACGTTGGAGCAGGGAACGGTGATGGTCTCGTTCTCGTCATAAACGGGAGCGAACTTGCCGTTTGCGTCGCGCACGGAGACACAGCGCATAAGCTCTATGCCGGTGACCTTGCCGTCCTCGCCGAGGATGGCCTTGGGCGCCCAAGAATTGTTGATGACGACGCCGTCGGCGATGCCTGCGTTCTTCTCGTCGGGAACGGTGGGCATCTCTTCGTCCTTCTCAAGGCAGTACATGTTGACGCTGCCGCCGGTCAGACGCTTTGCCGCGCGTGCCACGTCGATGGCCGCGTTGCCGCCGCCGATAACGATAACGTCGCCGGAAAGCTCCTTAGTCGCGCCGCTGTTGACGGAGCGCAGGAAGTCGAGACCGCCCTGAACGCCTGCCAGCTCTTCACCGGGAATGTTGAGCTTTGCGGCCTTCTGGAGACCGACAGCGACGTAGAAGGCCCTGAAGCCCTCCTCGCGGAGCTGCTGGATGGTGACATCCTTGCCGACCTCAACGCCGCAGCGGAACTCGACGCCCATCTCACGCAGGACGTCTATCTCGGACTTGACGATGTCCTTGCCGACGCGGAAGGAGGGGATGCCGTTGATGAGCATACCGCCTGGGGCGGCTTCCCTCTCGAATACGACCGGGCTGTAACCCTCAATGGCGAGGAAGTACGCACAGGACATACCTGCGGGGCCTGCGCCGATTATTGCGATCTTCTGGTCAAACTTCTCATGCGTGCAGGAGTTCATGGCGGGCACGTAGCGGTGCTCGGCCTTCATGTCCTGCTCGGCGATGAATTTCTTTATCTCGTCGATGGCGAGCGGCTGGTCGACGCTGCCGCGGGTGCATGCGTCCTCGCAGTACTTGCGGCAGATGCTGCCGCAGACGGCGGGGAAGGGGTTATCCTTCTTGATGAGCTTGAGAGCGTCCGCATAGCGGCCGTCGGCGGCCATCTTTATGTAGCCCTGAATGGCTATGTGAGCGGGGCAGGCGACCTTGCAGGGCGCGGTGCCGGTCGGCCAGGTCTGGATGGAGCCGTTCTCGTTTCTGTAATTCTTGTTCCAGTGATCCTCGCCCCACTTGGTGTCATCGGGCAGCTCGTGGCGCGGGTACTGGATGGGGCCTTCCTTGGTGCAGAGCTTCTGGCCGAGGCGTACCGCACCGGCGGGACATGTCTCAACGCACTTGCCGCAGGCGACGCACTTTTCGGGATCGGTCTCGGCGGTGTAGGCGGAAGCGGAGAGGTTCGGGGTGTTGAAGAGCTGGGAGGTGCGCAGAGCGTTGCAAACGCCGACAGCGCAGTTGCAGATACCGAAGATCTTGTTCTCGCCGTCGATGTTGGTTATCTGGTGGACATAGCCCTTGTCCTCGGCCTTCTGAAGGATCTCCATGGCCTCTTCATAGGTGATGTCGCGGCCGTGGTTGGTCTCGCGGCAGTAGTCGGCAAAGTCGCCGACGCCGATGCACCATTCGCCCTCGATGTCGCCGGAGCCTTCGCCGCGGATGCGCTGCTGCTTACGGCAGGAACAGACAGATACGCCGATGTGACCCTCGTACTTCTTCAGCCAGTGGCTGAGATGCTCGATAGGCAGGGACTTGCTCTCTGCGGGGATGGCCTTCTCAACGGGGATGACGTGCATGCCGATGCCTGCGCCTCCGGGAGGCACCATCTCGGTGATACCGGCCAGCGGCAGGTATGCCATGCGCTCGAAGAAGTCCGCGGTTTCGGGGTACATGTCGGACTGTTCGGGGTTTATCATCATAATCTCTGCGCTGCCGGGGACGAACATGTCCAGCACCCAGCGCTTCTCGTGGTTCGGGTTCTTGCCGTCGAGGTTTTCCCAGTGAAACTCGACAAGGCCGCTTTCGCTGACGGCCTGCATGGCCTTCTCAAGGTATGCGCGGTCAAACTGCGGGTTCTTCTTAGCAAGCTGCTCGATGGTAAGCGGCACGCGCTTTTTCATCGTAAGACAGATGTCGAGAATGTCGTCGGCCATCTTCTGGTCGTACTTGTAGGCGGTGTACTTCAGCGCGGAGTTGATGCCCAGATACTCAGGGGATTCGGGAGTGATCTTGTCTTTGCCGAGCAGTACGGTAGCCCGGTCGGTAATTTCCTTACCGAGTTTTGCGATTTTTTCGTCTTTCGTCATGGAATTTTCAAGCCTCCTGATAGATAAAACGGGGTTTGTTATTTAATTAATATTGCTGAGTGAACTGTACTTAATTTGTTGAATATAGTCAATAAGTTGACATGCTTTTTGGAATAACTCACAAAAAAACTGCAAAATATTTGCGAACAATCTTGATAAGAAGTTGACATTCACGGACAAATCGCGTAAAATGTCCTTGAAATCAGGACATCGCAAAAGGGGGTGTTTTTCGTGCAGGATTCGTCATACCGGCTCAAAGAAAGCATTGCAAAATGCGCGATAGAGCTGTTCAAGACCGAGGGCTACAACAACGTCAGCGTCAACGAGATTTGCGAGAAGGTACCGGTTTCGCGCTCGGTTTTCTATACGATGTTCAAGGGCAAGCGCAGTGTTCTGGACTACGTTGTCGCAAAGCCGCAGCAGAACGACGAGGAGAGCTTCCGGAAATTCGCGGACGCGGAGAACGACTTTGAGCGCATCTGGCAGCTGTTTGACCGGTTCATAACGATCGCGCTCGACTTCGGCCCGCAGTTGACGAGCACACTGTTCATCATGCAGTTTGAGTCGCCGCAGGGCATACGCGAGGCTGTCCACGCGCTGGACGATCTTTTTGCGACGCTTGCCAAGAACTGCGCCAAGTCCGGCATAATCGAGACCGAGGAGCCGCCGGAGCTGCTGTCGCATATTGCGACAGACCTGATAATCCACGAGCTGTACGTCTGGTGCAGCCAGAACGGCAACTTCTCTCTGCGCGAGCGCGCCCGGCAGTACGCCGAAGTCGCGTACCATGTCAAGCCGCAGTACCGCATGACCCCCGCCCAGCGCGCGGAGCTGTGAGGTGTCGGATGGAGAATATAGATTTCAGAAAAGATTTGCTCGTTGGGCTCTTTAAGGAGTACTGCGACAAATATGATGAGCTGAACGCAAAGTTTTCTGCCGTTCCAGTCGCAAAATATGAGTACTGTAGTGGTGTGAAAGGAATTGGGCGAGGATGTTACAGTCCAAGCCTAATAATCGACATTGTGGTAGGCAATGTGAACCGCGGTCGGCGTGTAACACATCCAAGAAAAGGCTGTTACTATCGATACAGGTACTTATTTGATGAGAATGGGAAACTGCTTGTTGCCGAGGACTACAGCAAAGAGCTCGGCAAACCTAAGCCTGTAATTTATTTTGATGAGCGCAGGAAGCTGTGTGTTGCCAGAGACACCAGCGAGCAGGCCGCCGTATCCGAGCCTATACTCTGGCAAAAAGAGTTCCTTATATATGAAGGGCGGCGTGTCATTGCACCGGAATATGACATCGTATTTACGCCGGAGCTTGTGACAATAAGTGTCTGCGATTATGACGAGCAGGGGAGAATACTCCGCTATGACAGACTGAGCTGGAGACCACAGGATCAGATAAAGTATCAGAATTTATCATCTGAGGTATATGAGTACGGTGAAAACGGGCTGCTGGAGTTTGCATATTGGGGAAGAAGTTTTGCCGGCATCACAGAAGTAGATAAATATCACTTCAACCATGATGACGAAGGCCGAATAGTGAGCTATGATTTCTTTCGCAAAGATGGCAGCTTGGTAACATATGAGGTACCGAAGTCCAAAAGAAGAAATGTGTGATAAAGTCTGATATATAATAAAGAAAGCACCGTGTTGCGGTGCTTTCTTTATGCCGTCGTCGATGAGCTAGCCCCAAACAACGAGCATTACGCAAAATAAATGACCGATCAAAGATCGGTCATTTATCATGGAGGCGCCACCCAGACTTGAACTGGGGAGTCGCGGATTTGCAGTCCGCTGCCTTACCACTTGGCTATGGCGCCATATGAGATTT
>ENA-OUQF01002250-OUQF01002250.1-human-gut-metagenome-genome-assembly--contig:-NODE-2250-length-10052-cov-5.231970_pt1 | contig 10052 bp, 10 predicted proteins | sample MGYA00237947_ERZ548826 | MGnify/ENA primary metagenome ERZ548826 (study PRJEB26490, sample SAMN05194701) | human gut metagenome | biome: terrestrial biome; feature: human-associated habitat; material... | reverse complement strand
CGGCAATGTCGCGGTAGATCGTCATCGGACCGCCGATCGAGCCGTTCCAGCAGTCGGTCGAAGGAATGCGCAGACCGCCCTTTGTTCCGAGAATGATCGTGTCGCCGGGAGTGTCCATATGCATTGCCCACGAAATGCGGAAATCGAGGATGATGCCGCCTTCAAGACGGACGAACGCTCCGGCAAAGTCGTCGACGCTGAACATTTCGGCAAGCTCCGGTTCATCGGGATTGGTATAATAGCCGGGGTCTTTTCCGAAAAGATCAGACTTGAATCCGGTTACGGTCAGTGGCTTCGGATAACCGATAGCGTTCATGACCATATCGATGGAGTAGCATCCGATATCTCCGAGCGCGCCGAGACCCGCCGTTTCATCCTTGATGAAGGAATGATGATAGTAGGGGATACCGTGACGACGTCCGCCGCCCGTCTGAATGTAATAGATCCTGCCGAGAATACCCGAGCCGACAACGGCTTTGACCTGCTTCATGCTGTTGTCGAAACGAGGCTGGAAGCCGACCGATACGAACTTGCCGCTTTCCTTTTCGGCGTTCATGATGGCACGCGCTTCCTCCATGGTGACGCACATCGGCTTTTCGAGCAAAACGGGAAGCCCGTGCCGCAGAGCGTCGATCGCACAGAGCGCGTGGGTGCGGTTGTAGGTGCAGATGCTTACGGCGTCAAGCTTTTCGTTTTCGAGAAGCGTGTGGTGCGCGTTTTCGCCTTCGTAGCAGGTGACATTCTCAAGCCCGAATTCCTTTGCGAAAGCGGCGGCTTTGCCGGGTTCGATATCGGCAAGTGCGATGATCTCAACATCGGGCTGTTTCTGATACGCCTGCATGTGCGCGTGCGCGATACCGCCCGTACCGATGATGCCGATGCGAAGTTTTTTCGACGTGTCGATTACAGCTTCTTCCTGATTCGATTCGAATTTGTTCAGGATGCTGTCTTTTACTTCTGCCATGTTTTTACCCTCCTGTGGAGAAAAAATATTTATTTTTGCTTTCGCAATAATAAATCCAGTGTTTTGTACGCCTCGCCCGCACCCATCGAGAGCACGAGATCGTCGGGACGGATCTCGTTTTCGAGAACCTCGGCGATCGAATCAAAGCTGTCGTAAGCTTTGGCGTTCGGAATTCTCTCGGCGAGCATCTCGGACGAGACCTCACCCGTATCGACCTCGCGCGCGGCGTAGATCGGTGCGAGATATACGCGGTCGGCAAGCGAAAGCGCCTTTGCAAAATCGGGCAGGAGCGCCTTGGTGCGCGAATAGGTATGCGGTTGAAAAACGCACAAAATGCGGCTCTTTCCGAGCGCTTTTGCCGCGCTGAGCGTAACGGTTATCTCGTCGGGGTGGTGCGCGTAATCGTCCATCAAAAGCGCGCCGCCGTACGTTCCTTTCTTTTCAAAACGACGGGAAACGCCGCAAAAGCTTTCCAGCCCTTTTCTTACGTATTCGGCAGGAACGCCCGTCAGAAGCGCCGCGGCGGCGGCGGCCGTCGCATCGGAAACGTTGTGAAGCCCCGGAACCAAGAGCTTGATCGCGGGAAGAACACACGCTCCGTCGCGGTACAGGTCGAACGTGCCGTAGCCGTGCTCAAAGGTAATATTTTTTGCGCAGAAATCGGCGTCGGTCCGAACCGAATAGGTATAGAGCGGATTTTTTATGCCGCGCAGTGCGTCCATCGTATTTTCACAATCGCGGTCGGCAAGAACGATGTTGTCTCCCGGCACATCGGAACGCGGTGTTTCGGCAAAGGTGCGGAAAGACTTTTTGATCTGATCGATGTCTTTGAAATAATCGACATGATCAAGCTTGCAATTCAAGATCACCTTGAGAGACGGGTGCATGGATAAAAACGAATCCTTGTATTCGCAAGCTTCGAAAACCACGCGATCGCCCGAGCCGATCTTGTACGAAGAATCGATGAGCGGAATATGACAGCCGCCGATCACCGAGCTTTCACTGTCGTAGGCAAGAAAAATATGACACAGCATTCCCGTCGTGGTGGATTTGCCGTGCGTCCCCGCAATTCCGACCGAATAGCGGTAAGAGGCGGTAACGGCGCCCAAAAGCTCGGCGCGCGAAAGAAGACGGATATTATGCCCGCGCGCAAAGGGAAGCTCGGGCGCGGTCTTGTCGTTCACCGCGGCGGTAAAAACCACCGTATCGACTTTTTCAAGACGCGAAAGGGTGTGCTCGTAGTCAACTTGTATTCCTTCGCACTCCAAAAGCGCGGTGTTTTCGGAGTGATAAAGATCATAGCCCGCAACAGAAATGCCGCGTTTTTTTAAAATCAAAGCAAGCGACGACATGCTGACGCCGCCGATGCCGACAAAATAGACGTTGTGAAGGTCAGACAGAGAAATTTGAGACATAGAAAAATAACCTCGGAAGCCGAATTCGGCGAATAGATTCGCACCTTTCTGCGCACAATAGGGATAAGCTCAGAAAGGCGGGAACAATATGAATATTACAAACATTAAATTCAGAAGGATCTTTGATACCGAGCCGCTGAAGGCGGTTTTGTCGGTGACGCTGGACGACGCCATCGCGATACACGATATCAAGCTCGTTTCGGCGAACGGAAAGCTTTTTGTCGTCATGCCGTCCAAAAAGCGGAGCGACGGGACTTTTTCGGATATCGTACATCCCATCAATGCGGACACGCGCGCTCGGATGGAAAAAAACATCCTTGATGCGTACCGTGAGACCCGAACGGAAACTCCCAAATCGGATGCCGAGTAAAAAGGACTTGAAAAAACGATGAAACGGGTGTATACTATATTTACGGACATCCATCGAACATTATACGGGTAAAATGTGAAAAAGTATACCATGAATGTGAAAAATATGTTAAAAGGAGCAAATGGGATTTCCTATGAAGGTTTTGATCATATCGGTCACCTGCGGTCAGGGACATAACAGCACCGCCAAGGCGATCTTAAAGCAGCTGGAGGCAAACGAAATCGAATGTACGGTTCTTGACGCTTTCGAGCATATCAACAGAATCCTTGCCAAAGCGTTGGACGACGGCTATCAGCTTTCCACCAAGTATATCTCGAAGCCGTATGCTTCGTTTTACAAGCTTGCCGAGCACCGCAAGAAAAATGCCGAGGACACGAGCAGTGTAAAGGTCGTAAACACCCTGCTTGCCTCTAAGCTTCGCCGTTACATAGAAGATTATAACCCCGATGTCATTGTCACGACGCATTGTTTTGCCGCGGCAATGGTGGACATCTTGAAAGAAAAGAAGATCATTCATTCGGTCAACATCGGAATCGTCACCGATTTTACGGCGCACCCGTTTTGGGAGGAATCGATTCATTTTGATTATATCGTCACGCCGAGTGAGCTTTTGAATCTGCAATTGATTCGCAAAGGCTTTACTGCCGAGAAGATTCTGCCTTTCGGCATTCCCATCGATCCGAAATTTGCAGTCGAAACGACGACAAAAGAGAAGGCGCGGGAGGAACTGGGACTTTTGTCCGATAAGCTTACGATCCTTGTCATGAGCGGCAGTATGGGCTTCGGAAACATCCGAAGTGTTGTGGCAAAGCTGGATATGCTGCCGACCGATTTTCAGGCGATCGTCGTGTGCGGCAACAATGCCGAGGCAAAAGTGGAGATCGACTCCATGCGTAAGACCAAAACATTTCTTACTTTCGGTTATGTGAACAACGTCGATGATCTTATGACCGCCGCAGACTGCATTGTAACAAAACCCGGCGGACTTACCTCCTCCGAAGCGCTGGCAAAACGCCTTCCCATGATCATCGTCAATCCGATTCCCGGTCAGGAGGATCGCAACACGGAATTCTTGTTGAACAGCGGTGCGGCGATGGCGGCGTCGGAGACCTGCCCCGTGGACGAGGTGATCTATCAGTTTTTGCAAAATACGAAAAGACGGGAGCTTATGAAAGAGAGCATCGATTTTCTCCGCCATCCCGAATCGACCAAAACGCTTTGTGATTTTATCGCAAAGGTCGGAAATAAAGACCGAAATTAGCATAAGAAAAGTAAGCGGAATGTATGAGCGTTCCGCTTGCTTTTTCTTTTCGTCAGGACATAAGCGTTTCGTCCGAACGTTCCTCGGCACTGTTTTGCTTTCGTTTTTCCGAAATCTTTTCTTTCGCTTCAAGCTTGCGGTTGGTATCGTCGCGCAGAAGCGTCTGCAGTACGGCGGTCAGTGGTATGAAGAACAGAATGCCGGGAAGCCCGAACAAATTTCCGCCGACAATGGCGGCGACCAATGTCCAAAGAGGGGACAGTCCGACCGAGCTACCGACGACATGCGGATAAATGAATTGATTTTCGATAAACTGAACGGAAAGATAAACGGCGATGCACAAAAGAACCTTGGAGGGATCGGAGATGAGCGTGAGAAGCGCGCCGATCACGCAGGAGGCGAAGGCACCGATATAAGGAATCAGTGCGAAGATCGACGTCGTCACGGCAATCAGCCCCGCGTACGGCAGTCGGAAAATCAGAAAAGAAAGATAGATCAAAACGCCGAGAATCACGGCTTCGACGCATTGCCCCGAAAGAAATTTCGAATAGGTATCGTTGGTAATATTCCCGATATAATAAAGACGGAAAAGCTTTTTTTCGCCGCAATTGGCACTTAAGATCTTTTTGCATTGACGCAAAAGATTTTTCTTGTCCGCCAAAACATAAAAGGCTATGATGAGCGCAAACGAGGTGTTGGTGACGGCGGAGATCGAGCTTGCCGCAAGGCTTGCGACCGAGGACAAGACCGAGCCGAGACTTCCCGTCGCTGTGTTGATAATCTTGTCGATATCGATCTTTTTCATCCAATCGGTGATGGATGAGGTGTCGAAATCAAGGTGACTGAGAAAGTCGATCCACAAGGGCCACTTCGCTTCGATCATGGCATAAAGGTTCTTGACCGAACGGACAAGCTCGGGCACGACCATGGTGAAGAAAAGCGCGGCGACAAGGAGAATACAGAGAATTGTAAGAAAGATGCTGAGCAAGGTGACGATGCGTTCCTTCGGCGGCTTTTTCATGCGGGACAGCAGTTTTTCAAACCCCTTTACGGGTACATTCAGCATAAACGCAACGGCGCAGCCGACGAGAAAGGGCAGAAAGATGCGACCGATGTGAAAAAGAAAACTCCAAACGACATTCAAATGATTCAGCCCGACAAACAGGATGACGCCGAAGGCAATAAGAAACAGAATCTTCTTTGTTTTGTTGTTGTCCATATGCATTTTCCTTTCAATTGAAAGTGAAATGAAGAATATGAGATCCGAAGCGGCATGCGCACAAAAGCGCCGCATCCGGAATCGCAACCATTATAGCACATTTTTACGTTGGAATAAAGAGTTTTTTCACAAATCTTTGCAAAAAACAAAATCCGCGACTACCGAAGCAGAACCGATATTCTTTTTGTTGCTTTTTCTTTTTCGGTGTGATACAATGAGGTGAACGAAATTCCCACGGATGTGTGCGGAATACAAGTAGGGGAGGAAACGGCTATGAAACGCATTTTTTATGTTTGCGCCTGCACCAAAGAAAAGGGCGGGATCTACGGCTGCTCGATCGAGGATAAAAATGAAAAGGGAGCGGAGGTTCGGGTGCTTTCGTACTTTCCCGTCGAACAGCCCATGTATATGGCGATCGACGGCGACACGCTGTACGCGGTTCTGCGCGAGCCCGAACCGACGCAGAGCGGCGTTGTGCGCTTTCGCATAAACGAGGATTATACGCTGACGAAAATTTCGGAGGTCGAGTTGACGCACGGAGCGGTCGCGGCGCATATTTGTGTGCATAAAGGCATGGTGTATTGCCCGAATTACCTCGGCGGCTCGACGATCCTTTTGCCCGACCGCATGGCCGTTCATCTCGGGCGCGGCGTCGATCCCGACCGTCAGACAACGTCGCATCCGCATCAGGCGCTGATAACGCCTGACGAAAAATATCTTGTCGTCAACGATCTCGGAACCGACGAGATTCGAATTTTTGATCTTGATTTGACGAAACAGCTCTCGAGTGCCCGCACACCCGACGGAAGCGGCGCGCGCCACGGAGTTTTTTCCGAGGACGGACGGTATTATTACTGTGTGGGCGAAATGGGCGGCAATATCAGCGTTTATTCCTATCATGAAGGAAAAATGATTTATAAAAGTACCGTGTCGGTACTGCCCGAGGATTTTTACGGCTACAATAAATCTGCCGCCGTTCGGCTTCATGACGGAAAACTCTATGTCTCCAACCGCGGACACGATTCTGTCTGCGTTTTGAAAGCCGACGGCGAAAACCTTTCCCGTATCGGCTTTATTCCCGCAGAAGGAAGATCTCCCCGCGAAGCAAGCTTCGTCGGTGATTTTCTCCTTTGCGGAAACGAAGAAACAAACGATGTCACCGTTTTTGCGCTCCGCTCCGACGGACTTTCCGACGGATGCGTTTGTCGACTGCCTCTTCCGAATCCGATCGGAATCAATGAATATAAAATGTGTCCGTAAAACATTTTTTGCGCGCAATTCCAAAACTCACCAATCAAAAATCTGTATAAAACCCCTCCCGTTTACAAAAAATAGAGCTGTAACACAAAACGGAAAAAAGGAGTTCAATATAGATTATGAAGGCAACCGGAATTGTAAGAAGGATCGACGACCTCGGACGTGTCGTCATTCCGAAGGAAATAAGACGAACGCTCCGCATTCGCGAGGGCGACCCGACGCTGACAACATTGACACCCGTTGCCCGATTCTTGTATGCTCTGATGGATTTATCCAAGAGAATTGGACTGAATTGAAGAAAACTACATAGGAAAACCGCACAACCGCCGACCTAACAATCGGCAGTTGTGCACTTTGCAAATATGCAAAATATCTGTCAGTAAGTCTTATTTCTCCCGTATCATGGTATCAAAGCAGAATACCACCGCCGCGAAACCGAAGGCGACTATGGTCGAGTCCGTTGAAATCGTACCCATCAGGTAGCAGACGCAGGCGGCAAGCATAGCTCCGACAGACAAAGTGCGCGACACCTCTTTTTTGACAGTTGACAGAAATGTCAACCGTGTATCCGCTTCATCTGCCGTCTGCTCGACCGGTAAACCGAGCAGTTCAGTAAGTTTACCAATGTGTGGCGTCCGGTTGCGACAGTCCGCGCTCCCATTTTGAGACTGCTTTCCCCGATATGCCAAGCATCGCTCCGAGTGCATCCTGCGTCAGTCCCTTTTCTTTTCGCTTTTCCGCAATCATTTTTCCATCTATATAAACCTCCGTAAACCATGTTGGTTGTGTGAGTATTATAGACAGAAACAATGGGGAGGACGACACGATTAAATAATTAAGTGAGACTTTCAAAAAAGCAAGCCTCACTATATGCAAGCAACTGATACTATCAATAACCAATACGGAGTTGGTGCAACATTTCTTTGGTTTTGGTCTGCACTTCACTTGTCATTGAAGAATTGAGTTTCAGCTCGTTTACACTTCGCTTAAATCCACCGCAAAAAATCAATTTGAACCATCTGCGCACTTCGAAAACAGGAAGAAGCCATCGTTTTCTTTCCAGTGACGGGTAATGAAATTTCAAGACATCATATGGTAACCAAATACGAGAGAAGGCATATCTGATCTTTCCGCCTTTTCGAATTTGCTGTATGGAAACACGATTCGCTGTCGTACCATATACACCGCCTTTCAGGAGATAGTCTTGCATTCGGCGAGTTATGTCAGTATGTTCGCCATTCCCGAACCACGCTTCAGACAGAACTTCCGCTTGCTTGGCAAATGTGAGCAAGCCTCCTTCCGCAAGAAGCGCATCGCGCTTCTCCTTGTTAAATGGAACACGGTGATTCAGAACCCAAATATCAAGAAACGGACGAATTCCGCACCCTCCGTTTACAAAATGCTTTGCCATATGTGCAGTGTGATAGAAGAAAAACAGATCATCTCCGAAAACATATTCCGAAGTATCGGAAACAGGAGATGCATTTTCCCATGCAATTCTCAGAATATTTGTCGCAGAGCCGGCTATTTTGTCTTCAATCAGACTGTAATGCAACTCCAGATGAACACCGCTGTCAGAAAACATACCGACATCGTGCGAACCTTTTGAATCCGCCTTGTATCCCGCAGCAGAGGTAAGTGCCGAAACAGCACGCTCAAGGTCGCTTTCATGCACAAGCACATCAATCACAGCTTGTCCTCATCCATGGTTTGGGATAATACTGCCGTATCACAGAGCCTTTGAGAGGTATAAACTGAATCTCTGCCTCATTCAGGACTTTGCGCAGACGCCCAAGCTCATAGTTTATCTTCTCGTATCTGTAAACCGCGAGCTTCATCTGCTTTTGGAATTTTGCCTTGACCTCACCATCGCCGATGAGGTCGTTTTTTATCAGCGCATCGCCGACGAGGTGGGCAAGGTCATGGGATTTTGAGAGTTTGTACAGCTTGACAAGTTCTTCGTCTGTGAGAGAATACTGCGATTTATCAATGCTTTTGCCGCAGACTTCACTTGCAATCAAATCCATCATCGTGCGGATTATCTTCTCCATACCTGCCCCTTTTTGGTTATACTTTTTCTCCGAATGTATCCGGATGCTCAGGGTCAAACTGCTCGTTTGCCCACATCACGGTGACGAGATCATCTGTATCGGAAAGATTGATAATATTGTGCGTATAGCCCGGAAGCATATGCACCGCCTCTATCTTCTCTCCGCTTACCTCAAAGCGAAGCACCTCGTCTGTTCCGATCTTGCGTTCTTCAATGAGTCCATGCCCTGACACGACAATGAAAAATTCCCACTTGCTGTTATGCCAATGCTGACCTTTTGTAATACCCGGCTTTGAGATATTCACGCTTACCTGACCGCATTTTTCTGTTTTGAGCAGCTCCGTGAAGCTCCCGCGGGCGTCCACATTCATCTTCAGCGGGAAAGCCACCTTTTCTTTCGGAAGATATGAAAGATACATCGAATACAGCTTCTTTTCAAAGCTACCGTTCGGAATCTCGGGGATCACAAGTGTTTTCGGCTGGTCGTGGAATCTATGCAGGCATTCGACTATATAGCCGAGCGTCGCCTTATGCGTCACAGGTGCGGCGCAGTATCTGCCGTGCTCGGTCAGCACTGTATTAACTCCGTCAAATTCACAGTGGTGTTCTTTGCCTTCCAGCGCATCAAACATCTCCGCCACAAGGTCGTCGATAAAGAGCATTTCCAGCTCGACCGACGGGTCGTTGACCGTGATCGGAAGGTCATTTGCGATGTTATTGCAGAATGTGCCGACGGCACTGTTGTAGTTCGGCTTTACCCACTTGCCGACAAGATTCGGGAAGCGGTAAACCAGCACCTTCGCTCCGGTTTCCTCTGCATAGGAGAAGAATAAATCCTCCCCGGCTCTCTTGGAGAGCCCGTATTCCGATGTGCCGAAGCGTCCCGCAAGCGTCGCCTGAATCGAGGACGAAAGCATGACGGGGCATGTATTATGATGCTTTTTCAGCGTATCCAGCAGAGTTGAGGCAAAGCCAAAATTCCCCGCCTTGAATTCGGCAGGGTCTTTCGGGCGATTGACTCCGGCAAGGTTGAAGACGAAATCCGCTTTTGCGCAGTATTCGTCCAGCTCCTCTGCGGTGCTGTCGATATCATATTCGTAAATTTCGTCAATCTGTATATTCGGGCGCGTGTGATTCTTGCCGTCGCGGATATTCTTCAGATTCTCCGTGAGATTTCGTCCGACAAAGCCCTTAGCGCCTGTAATCAGTATGTTCATAATTCGTACAATCCCTATCTTTTACATTCAATGCAAGTCTGTTTCAATCAAACTTAGCCGAACGGAGATTCTGTTCGTTGCCCACCGCACGCCACGTGGAGGCTTTGATCTTGTGCGGTAACCCGCCCATTCGGGCGGGCCTTGTATTTAGTTGTTTGTAACCATCTTGCCGTCTGCGCCAAAGTAATACATACCATCGACAACAGGCAATCCGTTCGATACTGTGCTGTTTATCTTCTGCCAGCTGTCTCGTTTAAGCTTACCGCTGTAGCAGATGAAATAGTAATCCTCGCCCACTT
>ENA-OUQF01002248-OUQF01002248.1-human-gut-metagenome-genome-assembly--contig:-NODE-2248-length-10054-cov-10.053405_pt1 | contig 10054 bp, 8 predicted proteins | sample MGYA00237947_ERZ548826 | MGnify/ENA primary metagenome ERZ548826 (study PRJEB26490, sample SAMN05194701) | human gut metagenome | biome: terrestrial biome; feature: human-associated habitat; material... | reverse complement strand
ACATCTTGCCGTCCGCGCCCTTGACGCGGATGCCGAGACGGCGGGCCTGCGCGTCGCCGAGGTTCGAGCAGGAGCAGACCTCGAAATATTTCTGCTGCCGCGGGCTCCATGCCTCGATATCGCAGGATTTGACCTTCAGATCGGCCAGATCGCCGGAGCAGCATTCCAGCTGCCGGACGGGGATCTCCATATTGCGGAACAGCTCGACCGAATAGCTCCAGAGCTTGTTGTACCAGTCCATGGATTCCTCCGGGCGGCAGACGACGATCATTTCCTGCTTTTCAAACTGGTGGATGCGGTACACGCCGCGCTCCTCCAGACCATGGCTGCCGACCTCCTTGCGGAAGCAGGGGGAATAGCTCGTGAGGGTCAGGGGAAGCTTTGCCTCCGGGATGATCTGGTCGATGAAGCGGCCAATCATGGTGTGCTCGCTCGTGCCGATGAGATAGAGGTCCTCGCCCTCGATTTTGTACATCATGGCCTCCATTTCCGGGAAGGACATGACGCCCTTGACGACGTTGCCGTGCATCATGAACGGCGGGATGACATACGTAAAGCCCTTCTGGTCGATCATGAAATCGCGCGCGTAGGCCAGAACAGCCTCATGCAGCCGCGCGATATCACCCAGCAGATAATAAAAGCCCATGCCGGCCACGCGGCCCGCGGAATCCTTGTCGATGCCGTCGAAGGACTGCATGATGTCGACGTGATGGGGGATCTCAAAATCGGGCACGACAGGCTCGCCGAAGCGCTGTACCTCGACGTTATGGCTGTCGTCTGGGCCGATGGGGACGGAGGGGTCGATGATGTTCGGGATCACGTACATGATCTCGCGCAGCTTGTCCTCCGCTTCAGCCTGCTTCTTTTCGAGCTCAGCGCGGCGCTCGTCGTCGGCCTTGACCTTGGCGTTGTTTTCCTCAATCTGCTTCTGCAGCTCCGCCTTCTGTGCTTCGTCGGCCTTTTTCAGCTGGCCGTAGAGCGGCCCGTTGGCCTTCGAGAGCTTGTTGCGGGCGGCCTTCAGCTGTTCGCATTCCTGCTGCGCCGCGCGCTTTTCCGCGTCGAGGCGGATGGCCTCGTCTACGAGCGGCAGCTTTGCATCCTGAAACTTTTTCCGGATATTTTCGCGGACTGCGTCCGGATTTTCCCGCAAAAACTTAATATCGATCATGACTTTTTCTTCCTCCTGTCATTCTCCGCCAAGCGCCTTGTATTCCTCCAGCGCGGTCTGGCCCAGATAATCCTTCAGCCGTTCAAGCGTCTGCATGGCGCGGGAGAACGTGACGTTTCCCTCGCGCGTGTCGCAGCTTTTCGCCTCCAGCAGCGCTTCGTATGCTTCCTTTGTCCGGTCGAGCTCGGTGCGCAGGGATTTGATCATTTCATTTTCGGCTGCCTGCGTGGTTTCCTCGGCCTGCGAAGCTTCGTCCAGCTTCTGCGTCAGCTCGTCCAGCTTTGCCTGCAGCTCCTCGTTTTCCTTTTCCAGCGCGATCTTGTCATCCTGCAGAGCGCGGTTTTCGTTCTGCAGCGCTTCGGCATTGGAGAGAGCGCTCGTGCTGGCGGCGTTCAGCTCGGAGATCTTCGCCTCAGACGAGTGCATCTGCAAAATCAGCGAGACCAGAACCAGAATGAACGCGGCGCAGAATAAAACGGCCATATACCGAAGCAGCGCGGATTTACGCTTCTCGCTCAGCGGCTTGCCGGTTTCCGGGGCAGCCTGCTCCGGCTGCGGGGTTTTCTTTTCGTCCATCAGTGATGCTCCTTTTTGCGGATGGTCTGCAGCGCGTCGTACAGCTGCTGCAGATCGTCCTGCCCGTAGTATTCCAATTCGATGCGGCCCTTGCGTTTGCCGGAGACGATGCGCACCTTACGGCCGAGACCGGCGGTCAGCTCCTTTTCACATTCGGCCAGATAGTCGATCTGCGGCGGCTGCTCTTTCACGGGCTGCGCCTGCTTCGTAAGCTTTTTGCAAAGCGCCTCCGTCTGTCGGACGGACAGACCCAGCGCCATGACCTTCTGTGCGATGGACAGCTGCTGTGCTTCGTCCTTGACGGGCAGCAGTGCCCGCGCATGACCGGCAGACAAAGAGCCGTCCTTGACCAGCTCTAAAACTGCCGGGCTGAGGCTCAGCAGCCGCAGTGCGTTTGCAACCGCCGGGCGGGATTTGCCCACGCGGGCGGCGGCCTGCTCCTGTGTCATTTCATAGGTGCCTATCAGCTCCTGATAGCCGAGCGCTTCTTCGATCGGGTTGAGGTCCGAGCGCTGCAGATTTTCGATCAGCGCCAGCTCCATTGCCTTTTTGTCGTCGGCCTCGATGATCACGACCGGCACGTCGGATAGCCCGGCCAGCCGCGCTGCGCGCCAGCGGCGCTCACCCGCGATGATCTGATAGAATCCGGACGGCAGCTTGCGCACCGTCAGCGGCTGGATAATGCCGTGCATGCGGATAGAATCCGCCAGCGAATCCAGCTCCTCGGGGTTGAAAGTTTTGCGCGGCTGAAGGGGGTTCGGTTCGATTTTTTGCAGCGGCAGCGTCACGGCGCCTTCGCCGGGCGCGTTCGGCTGCTCGTTAAAGTCTTCAATCAGGGCGCCAAGACCCTTGCCAAGACCTTTTCGCATTGCCATATGCGTTGCTCCTCTCACTGTTCTTTTGCAAGGATCTCCTGCGCGACCGCGTCATAGGCTGTCGCGCCACGGCTGAATTTGTCGTAGGCGCACACGGGCATGCCATGGCTGGGCGCCTCGGACAATCGCACGTTGCGCGGGATGGCCGCGGCAAAGACCTTGCCGGGGAAATGACGGCGAACCTCCTCGGCAACCTGCGCGGAGAAATTTGTCCGGCCGTCGTACATGGTAAGCAAAACGCCGAAAATGGAGATCGTGGGGTTCAGCCGCTTTTTGACCGCGCGGAGCGTGACCATCAGATCGGAAAGCCCCTCCAGTGCGTAATATTCACACTGCACGGGGATGAGCACCTGATCGGCAGCACAGAGCGCGTTGAGTGTCAGCAGCTCCAGGGACGGCGGGCAGTCAATAAAAATATAATCATATTGTTCCCGCAGCGGTTCAAGCGCATGCTTCAGCGCGTATTCCCGTTTTTCAACGCCCACCAGCTCCACGCCGGCGCCGGAAAGCGCAACGTTGGAGGCCAGAACATCGCAATAGCTTGTGTGGATCACAGCGTCGGCGGCAGGGAAGTCCTCAATCACGATATCATAGGTGGAGTGTGCGGCCGCGCTTTTTTCCACGCCCAGGCCGGAGGTCGCGTTGGCCTGCGGGTCAAAATCGCAGAGAAGCACGCGTTTTCCTGTCTTTTGCAGCGCAGCGGCCAGATTGACCGCGGACGTCGTTTTTCCCACGCCGCCCTTCTGATTGACAAACGCTAAGATCTTCGCCATACCCGTTTCACACCCCTTCAGCCCCATTTTGCATTCTATTATAATGGCCCGCTTCCAAAAATGCAATATAAGCGAAGCGAATTTGTTGCTTTTGATGTTTCACGTGAAACATTGAGAAAGGAGAGCCGGTGGGAAATCGAAATCCCCCTGGGCTCGTTTTCTTTTTGCAACTTTTTCTTTTGGAAATGCAAAAGAAAAAGTTGTACCGCAGTTGCTGATTTTCAAAAGTTTTTTCTTTAATAAACCCATCGTCAACAAAAACGCCCTCGCCGCGGACATACCGAAGCAAGGACGTTTTGTTCTCCAAATTTAATACGTTCTGATCACAGCCTTGACCTTGCCGAGGATCTGGGCCTGATTGCCGTCGATGGGCTGGTAGTCCGGGTTCTCCGGCAGGAGCCAGATCTGTCGGCCGTTGCGCTGGAAGCGCTTGACCGTGGCGGAATCATCCAGCAGGGCTACCACGATCTCGCCGTTTGTTGCGGTCGCCTGTGGGCGGACGACGACACGGTCGCCGTCGAGGATTCCCGCGCCGATCATCGAATCGCCCCGGACGCGCAGCGCGAAGCAGCCCGCTTCGCCGTCCCATGGCAGATAGCCTTCGATGTTTTCAACTGCCAGAATGGGCATGCCCGCCGTGACCACGCCGACGACTGGAATGCGGTCGGCCCGGTGAGAATCGGCGAGGGTGATCGTGCGTTTTTTCATGCCGTCCATTTCGATCAATCCGTCCTGACGCAGTGCATTCAGGTGATAGTGTACGGTCGCCGTAGATTGCAGACCGACGGCGGCGCAGATCTCGCGCACGGAGGGCGCATAGCCGTTCTCCGCTGTGAATTTTGTGAGGAAGCAAAGAATTTCGTCCCGTTTGCTGCTTGTCCGGCCCATGTTGGCAGCTCCTTTCCTGCTTATGCCTTCAGTATAACACATGCTGCGAGAAAATGCAAACGTTTGTTTAAAATTTATAAGCCCTCGAGATCAAAGTCCGGAATATAGTCGGCAGACGCGGCGGAGAAGTCCTGCGTGTAGCCGTTATCCAGCTCCAGAAGATAGAGATAGGATAATACGGCGTCGTATTCCTCCTGTGTGATGCGGCGGTCAAAGGGCGGAAGCTGCTTCGCCCGGCCCATGGGGACATATTGACTCATCAGGCTGACCAATACGTCTTTTTTCGGAAAATGATCCGCGATCCAGTCCAGCACGCCGAGCGAATTGTCGATGCAGCCGGGCAGAACCAGATGACGGATGATCACGCCGCGCGTCATCTGCTCGTCCTTGATCACCGCGCTGCCAACCTGCCGGTACATTTCCAGAATGGCCGCCGCTGCGGTCTGCGGATAATCCGGCGCGGCGGAGAGTTTCTTTGCAAGCGCGGCATCGGAATATTTGAAATCCGGCAGGTAAATATCGACCAGACCCTCCAATTCATGCAGCGTCTCGACCGATTCATATCCGCCGCAGTTATACACGACCGGCACGGGCAGCTTCGGCGTGAGCGCCGGGAGGATAGACGGCAGAAAGTGCGTCGGTGTGACGAGGTTGATATTCTGGCAGCCGTCGTCGATCAGCCGCTCGAACGCGGCACGGAGCGCACTTGACGAGAGCTCTTTGCCGAAATTCTCCTGCGAGATCACCCCGTTCTGACAGAATGCACAGCGCAGCGTACAGCCGGAGAAAAACACCGCGCCGCTGCCGAAGCTTCCGGAAATGACCGGTTCTTCCCAATAGTGCAGCGCGGCCCGCGCGGCAAGAATGTGGTCAGGCATTTGACAGAAGCCGCGTTCCCCTGCCGTCCGGTCGATGCCGCAGGCGCGCGGACAGAGTGTGCAGCGGCGATAATCCAGCATAGATGCACCTCCAAGGTTCAGACTGCCTTCCAGTATAGCGCCTTTCCCGGCTTTACACAAGCGGGTTTCTGTGTTAAAATCGCAGCATACAGGAGGGCTTTGTATGAAAAAAATATTTGCGGTCACGTTGGCCGCTGTTCTTATCCTCAGCGCGTCGGGCTGCGCGAAAATGCCCGCACAGCAGGAAGCGCCAGCCGAGCCCGCCAAGGCGGAACAGATTCAGCCGGAAACTCCGGCAGAGCCGGAAGAAACGCAGGAAAACGTCATCCACATCACGCCAAACCAAAATCAATCATCCGACGGTCTGGAAGCCAGCTGGCTCGATGAACCGGAGACGGTACAGACCGATCTCGAGGAGATCGTCAGCTGCACCTATACCCTGCCGCACCTGACGCTGGAAAGCGATGATGCGTCCGCGGCGGCAAACGCGGTCTTTGATGGCCTTTCACAGACCGTGTTCTCCTATGCGCAGGAGACGGTCTACCCTGCCGCGCAGGAAAAGGGCGCGATCGGCTACGTGAACGGCGGCTACAGCATTTCCGAGGAGGACGGCACGCTTGTTGTAAGCTATACGCTGTCCGTTTCCTATTCCACGGAAAGCGGCGACCAGCAGTTCAAGCATGCCTACACCATCGATCTGACCACCGGCGAGCTTTTGAAGGAGGAGTGAATGTTTCACGTGAAACATTCCATACGGCTATGAAGGAATGCAAACGCGGCGATACGCTGCAGGTGATGGTCGAGACCGCGACTGTAGATGGAACCGGCATTGCGCGCGTCGACGGACAGGTCGTGTTCGTACCCGGCGCGCTGCCGGGCGAGCAGTGTAAAATCCGCATTGCGCATATCGGGCGCTCGGCGGTTTTCGCGGAGCTGCTGCGCGTAGAGCAGCCGTCAGCGCACCGGGTGGAGCTGGACTGCCCGTATTTCCCTAAATGCGGCGGCTGTGCGCTGCGGCATATGGACTATGCGCAGGAGCTGGAGCTCAAGCGTGCGCATGTCTATAGCTGTCTGACGCGCATCGGCGGTCAGACGCTCCCTTCCCTGTCCATCACCGGTGCGGAGCAGACCGACGGTTATCGGAACAAGGTGCAGTTCCCTGTGCAGGAGCAGAACGGATCACCCGCAGCGGGCTTCTTCGCGGGAAAGACGCACTCGGTCATTCCAGTCGCGCACTGCCGCATCCAGCCGGACTGCGCCGACCGCATCCGCGCAGCCGTTCTGGACTGGATGCGCGAATACAGCATCCGCGCCTATGACGAGGCCGCGCATACCGGCTATATCCGGCACATCTATATCCGCTTCGGCGCGGAAAGCGGGCAGATCCTCGTCTGCATCACGGCCAACACGCAGCAGCTGCCGAAGAAAAAGCAGCTTGTCCAGACGCTCCTCGCCGCTGAGCCGGGCATCACGACCATCGTCTTCTCCCCCAACACGAAGAAGGGAAATACCGTGCTCGGCACGGAATTTCTGCCGCTCTACGGCGACGGAACGATCACCGACACGCTCTGCGGGCTGCAGTTCCGCCTCTCCGCGCCTGCGTTTTATCAGGTCAACCACGCGCAGGCCGAGCGGCTGTATGAAAAAGCCGCCGCGCTTGCCGGACTGACCGGAAAAGAAACGGTGCTCGACCTCTACTGCGGCACGGGCACGATCACGCTCTGCCTTGCGCAGCACGCGAAAAAGGCCGTCGGCGTCGAGATCATCCCGCAGGCCATCGAGGACGCAAAATTCAACGCCGCACAGAACGGCATGGACAACGCGGAATTTTACTGCATGGACGCCGGCGCAGCGGCGAAGCTGCTGGCCGAGCGCGGAGAAAAGCCCGACGTGATCGTCGTCGACCCGCCGCGCAAGGGCGTAAGCGCCGACGTGATCGAAGCCATCGCCGCCATGCAGCCCGCGCGCGTCGTCTACGTCTCCTGCGACCCCGCCACCCTCGCCCGCGACGTGAAGCTCCTCACAGAAAAGGGCTACACCCTCCGCTCCGCCGAAGCCGTCGATCTTTTCCCAAGATGCGCGCATGTGGAGAGCGTGGTTCTGCTGGAAAGAGTTTGAGCGAAAAAGCAAGTTCTCCGCGGCGGCCCTAGGCTCCCATGAAAGGTAATGTCATCAACTTAAGGCGGTTCAACATCTCTTAACGTTGCTTGGGAATTTCAAAGATTTGTGTTTTTTCAGACGATCAGAGGAGCGATCAGGGCGCACCGGGACAACGGCCTTTGAGAGACGAACAACCATATGCGCATACAAACGCTCCCGTTTTAGTCTGGAAGATGTCGAAAGCATCTCTACAACCGTTCTCTTCAGCTCTGAAATGGTCATTGCCACGTTCAGCTTGTAGGTATAGCGGTTCTCTGGCCTGATATGTGCAGCCTCAATTTCTTCGCGGAGATCATATTCCAGGACGCCGGCCAAATCGGCCAAAAACATTGTCGCATAGAAATCCTGTAAGATCGCGTCCGGAGAGTAACCTGTAAAATTCTCAATTTCCAGCTTGTTTTTCACGTCGTTATACTTGGTTTCAATGCCCCAGCGTTTATGGTAAGCCCATTTGAAATCATCCAAGGTTATTTGAGGATCAAAGATATTTGTTGCTAAATACTCGATATCTCCATTAGAAAGTTGAATTTTCAATACGCGGAGCTTCAGGGAGTGCTTCAGCTTTGCAAACTTGTGCTCAAACGTGTTGTCCTGTTCCGGAAGCTTCATGGAACGCAGAAATTCTGTGGGACAGCGCATAATGAAGCTGTGTCCGCTGCTTCCAATTGCGTCGATCAGTTCAGCTGCAGGATAGCCGCGATCCATGATAAACACCGGGTTTGACACGTTCTGCAGTCGAAACGAGCCGATCATGTCCTTTGCTGCAGCTCGTTCACTGGATCTGCAATGCGCAAAGCGTGTATCTACGATCATACCGTTGAGCAGATCGTACATACACGAAACAAGCGCCTGAACCTGCGGCGCGCCCTGACTTGTCTGGATCCCATACAGTTCCGCCAGCTCATTTGTGCAGGGAAGATTTAACCGGGTACCATCGATCCCAAACAATTGGTAGCCTTTCCAGTCAGCCAATTCAGCTTTTTCGTAGAAACTGTCAACAACACTTTGAAAAAGCTCCTGAAATGCTTCCGGCTTGATCCGTTTCCTGCCCTTGGAGAAAGCTTGCTTGGAATACTCGATCTGACCATCCTTCTGTGCGTCAAAAAACGCATTCAGCCCTGCCTGCAAACTGCTTTTCAGGTTCTGAACCGTTACGTAAATATAGTCGGTAAAGCTCATTTTACGCCTCCTTGAAAAATCCCTCTGCCGCTTTATTGATCTGCGGAGAAAGTGCTCATCGCAGATAGTATTGTGGATATGACGAACAATTTCAAGATATAAAGGCAAGCTTTTCACGAAAATCACTCCAAAATCAAAATATCATCTTGATTTTGAAACAAATCCGCATTTGTCAATTGGCATTTTCACTAATATTTACGCCCGCTTTTTGACACTTTGAAATGATGGGCTTAAGTTGATGACATTACCCTCCAAGAAGGCTGTGCTGAACATCAACGACAGCAATATGGGAGACTATAAGTATACCCTCAATATCTCCGGTGATATTAAGGTTTCCGGTGTTTCCTATGACTACAAGACGTGCTCCCGCTTGTTTGGCTACAGCAGCGAGGCAAATAACCAAGGCAAAACCATTGTCAATTTCAATGGCACCCCCGTCTGGAAGGACGGCAAAATGGTCGATCGCGCGGCATACCATACCGATGGTGTCAAGGTAGACGGCGTTACCTATAATAACGGCGTTGCCGGCGCAAACGACAGCCTGTATGCAGAGGGCTACAAGGACAATGCGTTTACTGAGCCCACTTACAGCGAATGGACCACGAACTCGGACGGCACCAAAACCCGCACCATAACCAAAACCTGTGAATACTGCGGCTACCAAGAAGTAACGACCGAAATCGACTGGAACGTTCCCAAGTCCAAGACCGCCACGCGGCTGGATACCAATACCTGGACCTCTGACGTGACCCTGTCCCTGTTTGACGGCCCCGCAACAACTGTGGTGCTCCCCGATATCCCGCTCGTCAACCAGACGCAAGGTGGGGATGCCTATACCGTCGTCGCCGGTTCCACAGTGGAGGACAAGATGGGCGATGCGTTCGATTTTGTCCCCGGCTCGCTGAAGCTGACCGTCGGCGGCACGGAGCTGCAATCCAAGGCGGAGGACAACGTGACCTATTTCGGAGATCGTGCCGAAAATCTGAGCGCGAGCAGTTACCGTTTCAAGGTAGTATACGATTCCGCAAGCGACAAGTTCGTCTGGACCATCAACGAAACGCTTAACGACAGTCAAAGCGTTCAGCTGACCTATACCGTCAAGCTGACCAATCCCGAAACCGATCCCGGCACTTACGGTGTGGAGGATCTGAATGGCGAAAAAACGCTCTCTGATGCAGAGGCAGAAAAGGCCCTGTTCACCAATGCGTATGCCGTTCTGAACGCAAAGAACAGCGCCGGAGCCCTTGTCAAGGCCCAGAAATTCCCCAAGCCCTCTGTTTCCTATACGGTGAAGTCCTCGGGCAGCCCGGCCATCATCGCCGCCGCATATCTCAATACCCAGGATCACTATTCCTATCTGATTGGCTACTCCGACGGTACGGTCCGTCCGAACGGCAGGATCACCCGTGCGGAGGTCGCAACGATCTTCTTCCGCCTGCTGACCGACGATACCCGCCAGCGGAACTGGTCTTCCGAGAATCACTTCTCCGACGTGAGCGCCGACAAGTGGTACAACAACGCCGTTTCCACGCTCTG
>ENA-OUQF01002243-OUQF01002243.1-human-gut-metagenome-genome-assembly--contig:-NODE-2243-length-10063-cov-4.355915_pt1 | contig 10063 bp, 9 predicted proteins | sample MGYA00237947_ERZ548826 | MGnify/ENA primary metagenome ERZ548826 (study PRJEB26490, sample SAMN05194701) | human gut metagenome | biome: terrestrial biome; feature: human-associated habitat; material... | reverse complement strand
TCAGTAGTGTTATCTTCTAACTCAAGTTCTTCTACTTCTTCACCATCAGTAGTGTTATCTTCTAACTCAAGTTCTTCTACTTCTTCACCAGCACTAGCATTATCTAAATTTTCTTTTTTCTGTTCTTCTTCTTGTTCTTTTGTCGAAACAGTATCGCTAGTAGCATTTTCTGTTTCGATTGCTCTTTTTAAAGTTTTCATATAGAAAGCTGCTGCTAAACCGGTTGTATAATAACCAGTTGATTGTCCATCTTTTTTTATTAAATAACTACCATCCTCTTGTTTTTCAAAGGTTAGTTTACTACTACTTAGATTTGAATCCTTCATAAATTTATCAAAATCAATAAAGTTACGTTTTTTAATATCTTCTCCACTAGTAGCTACATTGGCTTTTGTGACACCTTTTATACCGATAGCACCAAATGCCGCTGTTAAAGCTGTTTCGCTAATATTATCACCTAGTGTTGATTCAACTGATGATATATATTGTTCTAAAGCTTCAGCTATTTCGTCCATATTAGTAGCTTCAGCAAATATTTTTTCTACTGTATCACATATTTCTTCAGAAAGAGAAGCTACCTTATCAGCAACAAGTCCTATGTCATTACTGGAGGTAAGCCATTTTTTGTATTCTTTAAACGTACTAACATATTCTCCATCATATTCTTTTGTATTAATAACAGTGCCTGCTACTATTTGATCATTATAACTATCTAACGTAGCGGCACATTTCACTATATTACTACAATTTGAACTAGTTTTTGCTGCTGTTGTTTTTAAAATACTAATAACACTTCTAACTTCTCTTGCTAGCCCTAATATTCCACTTGTTCTTACAGTAGCCATTATCTAACCTCCTTGCTTCTTCCTAAGTATTCTTTATAATTTCCTTGACTTATATATAGAGTAGTAGTCTTAACTGTACCTAATTGACTTTCTATATCACTATAACCTTCTAATTCATTTATACACTCTGCTAATTTAGCTTGCTCTTTATGTCCACCTTCACTATCCCAAACTTCGTTAACTAATCCGAGTATTTCTTTTAAAGATGTAATTGCACTAGTAAATTGACCAGTAGCTGGTAAACTCTGTTGAGCTTCTAAAATAGCATTTTTTACTTCATCCACTTCAGCTTGTGATACCATAATTCCTCCTATCTGAAAAAACAATACTCAACAGTATTGTCAATTCTTATCCTTGATTTAATATATCTTTAATATTAGCATTACCTGATTCAATTGTATCAGCAGAAGTATTTAAATCTCTTCTAATATTTGCTTCAACATTTTCAAAGTCTTGTTGTAATTTATTAATTCTTGACTTTATATCATTGACAATCGAATCAATATCTGCACTAGTTAAAGCTCCACCGCTTAAGCTAGTATAAGCTTGATTTACTTGCATTATTTGCTCATTCATACGATTTGTAAATTGTGACTTTAAGTAATCAATACCTTCTAATATTGCCGTTTTTGATGCTTGTTTGCTATCCATTGTTATCCCTCCTTTTAAGCTTGATCAATTTGATTTACATATGGAACAGATTCCTCTAGATTTTGAATTCTAGCAGAAATATACATGATAAAACTTTCAATATCACCATTAATAAAGTTTTCTAATCTAGATTGTGCTGTAGCACTTCCAGCTGTTCTCCAATGTTTCTTTAAATTAGTTTCATTATATTGAATCAACTCTTCTTTAACTTTAGTCATCCCATCTCTTGTTTCACTTAATAGAGAAATAACTTTTTGTAATGATGCTTGATCAAAATGAATTGTATCTCCTAATCCGTTCATAAGTTCACCTCCTACCTTTCTATATATAGCCTAACACAAAGTATATTATTAATCAATCTTATTTACAATTTTTTACATAAGTACTAGCCATGTTCCATGTCTAATATCCGTATTTTTTAATATTTGATTATTATTATATTCTTTACCAGTCATTCTATTATATAACTTTTCTTTATTAGTTATAATATAATATCCATTAGATACTTCTACTAATCCTTTAGAAAGAAGAGAAACAATTTCTCCTATTTTTTTGTTAGCAGGTAAAAATACTTCATACTTTTTTTCAATTAGCGGTACTATTATAGTTACTAATACTTTATTATCCATTACTCATCACCTTCTAATACTTTAATTCTAGTAGCACTTCCATTATCAATTACATAACCAAAATTGGCTGGTATTTGACTGCTTAATATTCTTAATGGAGTACTTATACTATGAATAGTACTATTATTTAGTCCTCTACCTATATAGATACCACCGTCTAAAACAGTAAACTGTCTAAACCAGTTCTCGTAAGCATAAGTCTTAATATCTATTACTCTACCTACTAATACAATGGAAACATTCTTTAGCTCTGACATTTTACTAAAAATTTGTAGTAGACTATTTTTAGTTGTTATATCAAGCGTATTAATCATCTTCTCAATGCCTATAACAAACACTACTAATTCTTTTGTTCTATTACTTTCAAATACTTTATCACTCATAAACTTAAATGAATCATTTGTCTCATTATGATATATACAATTAGTAAAAGTATTTAAATTATAAAAGTCTTTTAAATCTATAACTACTACTTCTATATTATCTAAACTACTAATTTCATTTACTATAATTCTAGTAAATTTAGCTAGCATATTCATATCTTCAGAATTAATTAAATGAATTAAATTCTTTTTAAAATTATAAGTAGCTATATCAAGAGTTTCTTCTACTATACCAACTGGTACGTTAGCAATACTATTTAGTTTGCTTACTACATCTTTTATAGTTACTATATCTGGAAGTACTGGTACTCTTTTAGCTTTACTAATAATTTGTTCATTTAAACTAATTACTACTTTTTTAATATATTCACTTAATTGTTCTTTTGGACAAATTGAAGCAGTCTGAAATTCGTAAGGTTCTTCTTTTATTAGAGCAACACCTCTATTATTAATATCTGCTAACATCGGAGTCTTTTTACCAAGCAACATATTATAATCTATTTGAGCAGAAAGTTTTAAAGGTATAATAACAGGAAAATTAGCTCTCATATTTAATCTTAAAGCTCTATCACTTATAGCCGTTATAATAGTATATATTCCATATTTAGAACCATCTCTTGATATTTTATTTACAATACTATCGTAATCTTCATAAGCTTCTTTAAAATTTTCATAACCAGATAGTAAGAAGACTATTGCTGGCATAGTAGTTCCTGAATGTGTACAATAAAATTCATAACTACCATTATATTCTTGTAGTAATTTTTTTCTTCTTTCTATTTCATTAGTAAGTAGTTTTAATAGTTTATCAACCTTTTCTTCTTCACTTGCAAAGATAACATCTCCAACTTGTGGAGCATCTTCATAAATTTTTAATGTTTCATTATCAAAGTCTAGTGCGTAAATATTAACTTCATCAGTTGTATAGTTTGTAATTAACGAATATAAAATAGTATTAGTAATTGTATTTTTCTCATTCATACTATAAATTACAGTGTTACCTTTATTAGCTAAATCAATTGTTAACAATCCTTGACTTTGACTAGCTGGGTTATCATACTCTCCTAATATTATTTGAATATTAAATGGTTTTCTTTTAAAGTTATATTTCTTCTTCAAGTCATCAACATAGATAATAGCTGGTATTTTAGGTAACCATAATTGTTTAACAGAAATGGAATTCTTTTGGGCTAATAAAGATAAATATTTTACTATGTTAGGTAATTGTTCACCCATTACTTGAATGTTTTTCTTAGGACTATTAATCGTTTTGATACTTTCACCCACATCATTTATAAAGACAATTGAGTCATCTTTTTGATGATAAACTTTATCTTCAGGAATATAAGGAGCTCCTGCCCAAGCTGCTTGTCCCAAAGCAAATAATTCATCATATCCTACTTGTAAATAGAACCTACCTGTCTCTTTAATAGCGGCAGCATCTGGTCTTTTAATAACTTCATTGGAATCAGATGCTTCTTGTACTTTTAGACAAACTCTAAATCTGGAGTTGGACCATATTTGATCATTTACTACTCCACTAGGTTTTTGAGTAGCTAGTATTAAATGTACTCCTAAAGAACGTCCTATACGAGCAGTTGATATTAACTGATCCATAAACTCTGGTTGTTGACTTTTAAGTTCTGCAAACTCATCCGATATAATGAACAAATGCGATACAGCAGTTTTTAATAATCCTTCACGATAATATTTTTGATACTTATATATATCAATTGTTCCTTCTCCTAGTTCTTCTCTTGCTTCATTAAATAATTTTTGTCTTCTTTTAAGTTCACTTTCAATAGATGCTAATGCTCTATTAATATCAGCTGTTTCAAGATTAGTTATTGTTCCTGCTAGATGAGGTAAAACTATTTCTTGTTCTTGATTTTCAAAGGCTCCAACTAATCCACCACCTTTATAATCTATTAAAACAAACTGTACTTCATCTGGATGAAAATTAATAGCCATTGATAGAATATAAGTAATAATAAATTCCGATTTACCAGATCCTGTCATACCAGCTATTAAACCATGAGGTCCTTCTTCTTTTTCATGTAAATCTAATTTAAATTTCTTACCATCAGTACTGATTCCAATTGGAACGGCTAAACTATTTATTGGATTATTAACTTTCCATCGTTCAATAGGATTTAATTGTTCTATTCTAGATACATCATACATTTCAAGGAAGCCAATTGACTTAGGTAAAACAAAATCATTTTCTTTATTTTCAATAGGAATATTTAAAAGTCTAACTGAGCAATAAGCTAAATCTAGTTTATCTACTGGCTCAATAGTAAACTGTTTTTGAGTTTCTTCTACTAGTTCATTTTCAAATATGCCACCACTTTGCATATCATTTATACCAATGAAGGCTTTAGTAGCAGTAGGAAGATTGGCAAGAGAAGGATGTAACATTAATAAACTGAAACCTAAATTACCATCCATTTCTAATATTTCATCTATCAAAGGATAACTTTTAGCAAGTTTATAATCATCCGTAATAATCATATAGTAGGTTGAAAAATTCTTATATAAACTTTCCCTGCTGTCTTTAATTTTTTCAACTTGTTTTTCTCTTGCTGTTATTATTCTTTGTAAGTAAAGAGATAATTCTTTTATCTCATCAGAATTAGTAGCAAAGAAACGAATTGTCTTATCATCATTAAAAATATGAGGCATTAATTTAATATTAGACCAATAATCTTTATTTGCTTCGTTAGTTAAAACAACTATTTTTAAATCGTAATAACTATGAAGAGCTACAATTTGGAGTAATAACAAATCTGTATATGGTTTTATATATTCATATTTTCCTGTAATAGCAACTATATTTTTTTCTATTAAGTTCTCTACTATGGGAACACCTTCTATATATTTATACTTATTAACTATAATACGCATTTTATCTTCTAAATTATTATCATCTATAGTAAAATGTTCTGTCGGATAATTAAGCTTAATAGCAAGATTAGTTCTACCTATACCAAGTCTTATTGATAAAAAATCTTTCTGATGTAATTCTCTTCCCCAAAGAGTTCTACTTTTATTAATAATCATTTGATAACATTCAATTGGACTTATATTATTAGAGAGTAATATTTGTTTTTGTTTAGTAGAAATGTTTTGAAGTTCTACTTCTTTTTTAGTTAAATACTCATTATATTTTTTTTCAGCTTTTAACTTTTTCTTTTCTTGTTGTTTCTTAGTATATTTTCTATTTATAACAGGCCATAGAAGAGTTCCAGCCATCATAGAAATAGAAATAGCAATGGTTGGTAAAACACTCATCATATCTCTTTGACCATTTTGCATAGACATAAAAGCAACTAAAAGCATGACAAAAGAGGTAGAGGCCATTGTTATCATAGGACCAATAGTTAAAATAAATGGTTGATCTTCTTGAGTGTTATAATTAGGTGGTCCATCTATTTTAAATTCTTCACTTTCAACTATTTCAACAAATCTAGGAGATCTAATAAAATAGTCATTTTCATTATATAATTCTATTTCCCTTTCTTCATCAGTAGTTATTACTTCTTTATTTTCTTCTCTTTCAATAAAGTGTGCTGGTAAATTATTATTATAATTTACACTTTCTAAGGGATTATTATATATTAACATATTACCTAAAACAATAATTTTTACTCCCATGATAAAGATTACATCACCATGATTAAGCCTTATCATTCCATTAAGTGCTTTATTATTGATAAATGTTTTATACTCACTATTTAAATCTTTTATTAACCAGGTTCTATTTTGATAAGTTATCTCTACTTGTTTTGGAGAAATTAATTGATTGTTACAACTAAAAGTATTATCATTACTACTTCCAATAGTAAAATTACAATCTCTTTCCATTTCTAAGTATTTATAAGATAAATCATTAACTGGTGACGTATAAAGAATATAGTATCCTATTTCATCTTTTATTTGTAAAATTAAAAATTGATATTCGTTAAGTACAACTTCTCTTAAAGCTTCTTTATTAGCTAGTATTCTTACATTTTTATTACTATAAGCTTTCCACTTACCATTTTCTTCACTTATATTTATTAGATTCTTTTCATTACTATCTTTTATCCAATAACTACCAGATATTATGGAAGGTAGAGTAAAGCTTGTTAGTTCCTCTTTATTAAGTATATAAACTAACATTTAATTTCCTCCTATTCTTATTAAAGAATATCAAATTTTTAAACTTTTATCAAGATGAGTGCTTTCTTTTTATAACACTATTTGAACCTAATGCGTTGCAAGTGGAGAAACAAGGATATGGTTATGTTGTAGCATCTGTTGGTGAACTTGGTGGAGTTGTTCCATATACTACTTATTTTGCTAGAGATAGTTATCTAACTAAGAATAATGATTTAATTAAAAGTTTTAGAGATGCTATTCAAAAGGGATTAGATTTTGTACATAATTCTACAGATGAGGAAGTTGCTAAAGCAATAATTAACCAATTTCCTGATACTTCTTTAAAAGATATAACTAATGTTGTTAAAAGATATAGAGAAATAGAAGCTTGGCCAAAAACAACGGAGTATAAAAAAGAATCTTTTGATCACTTACAAGAGATTATGGAAAATGCTAACGAACTTGATAAGAAAGTTTCATATGATAAATTAAAATATGAAATCAAATAACAATATCTTAGAAATAACACATCTAGTTAAAAATTATCAAGATACTAAAGATGAAATTAAGGCAATTGATGATTTTTCCTATAATGTTAGTGAAGGTAAATTTATTTCCATAGTTGGTCCTTCTGGTTGTGGAAAAAGTACCCTACTTTCTATTCTTGCTAAACTTGAAGATAAGTCTAGTGGAGAGATTAAGTTTAATAAGGATAATATTGTTCTAGGATATATGTTACAAAAGGATAGTCTATTTCCTTGGTTAACTATTTTAGATAATTGTCTTTTAGGATTAGAAATTAAAAATATTAAGACAGAAGATAATATTAGTTATGTTAATCATCTCTTAGATAGTTATGGCTTAGCAGAATTTAAGAATGAGTATCCTAGTAGCTTATCAGGAGGTATGAGACAAAGGGTAGTATGTATTTAGTGAAGACACGGGTAATAATTAAGTTTAGTGCTTATAACTATTGTAAATAAAGGAAATGAGGTAAAAATATGTTATTAGAAAGTAATACAAAAAAAGTAATTGATTTAATACATCAATTTGATAATTTAAGTGATATTGATAAAGTAAGATTAGCAATATATTTATTAGAAAATAAAAATTTTAGTGTAGATTTTAATGTAAGAGAAATGATTATATTATTAAAACAAGTTTTAAGTATATTAGATTCTAATTATTCCAAAGTAATAACTAATTTTAGTAAATATAAACATTTATTATTCTTTTCAGCCAAGTATTTAGAACTTACTGAAAAAGAAAAAAAAGCATTTCTCTATTGAAATGATATTTTATATATATGAAATAGATTTTAAAAATAAAGTTATTAACAATGAAATAAATAATAATCTATTAGTTTATGATTATTGTTATTCTCTACTTAATAATGAATAGAAAAAATACCTAGTAGGCATTATTGTTTATTAGGTATTTTTTTATTTTATTTTTTTTACTAATGTATGAACTGAAGAATCTTGTTTAGTATTTTGATTATTACTAAAATTATTTGATAAGTTTCCATTTGTAATATTTTTTTGTATATCTATAATTATTGATTTTAATTTATTTATATTATTAATATGTGTACCAATAAACTCAGAATTATTGTTTTTAGCTTCTAGTTGATATCTTGCATTCCCATTATAAATACTATCTAATAATTCACATAATTCATCATAGCTACACGTATTACTATTACTTTCAATAAACTCTTTTACCAAATTTATATTGCCATCAAATTGATGGTGATTTACTAAATTTATGAACATTTCATTTAATAATAATGGATATAAAAGTCTAACTTCTGAATTATAACCTATAGATCTATATCTACCATCAGGCTGACTTGTTTTAATTGAATTCAAATATGATTTTAAATTATTATTGTCAATTTTATATTTTTTAAATGACATTATTCTATTTATTATTAGTTCAGTAATATAAGTGTTTGTTATTTCATCTAATGTAGTCCCTGTTCTTTTAGAAGTGAATTTTTCTTGTAAATCATCATTTCTTAAATAATAAGTTTCTTGCAATCCGCTTCGCATATAATAAGTATTATCATCTAACAAAATATTTGTATTATAATATCCCATTAAAGCATGTCGTACTTCATGTGCTAGCATTTCTAATTTTAAAGCAGGTGTTGCTAAATATTCATCAACATGCGTTCCCAATAATATTATTTGTGGATTTTGTTTTTGACTTGCGTCTTTAAAAACTTTTAAGTTAGGATTAAAAATTGTAACTGCTGCACTCCCACTAGGCATTGAACCAAAATTATTTTTAATCGCTATTTCATTTACTGTTCCAATATCATAAATAATTTTAACTTTATTAAACAAATCATATAAAGGAAAATCGCAATTTTTTCCAAAGTCCATGTAAAAACTAATATATATAAATGTTATCATATCTAACAATTCTTCACTATAATTATGTTTTTCAGCAATATCTTTCAACAAAAAATATTTTTCATTTAATAATTTATTAAACTTGATATTATCCATTACATAGACCTCCTTTTATATTTTGCTTTATTTTTTTCCATTATAAATTTTTCAATATCTTCAATTCCAGAAGTTTCAACATAATATCCTGCATAAGAAGTAGGATATTCTCTATAGAAAAAACTTTGATAAATTGAAGAACCATAATTACTTTTTTCAGTAGAGAACCAAACTATATCTTGATTTTCTTGAGATAATTTTGAAATATCTGAACTAATATCAAAATCAGAGAAAATATAAATTTTCCGATCTTTAATCTCTCTTAATTCCTCATATAATGAACGATACTCATTAAAAATAACACAATCAAAATTATTATATTTTTGTAATTGAGAAGTTGCAATTTTACTGACATCAATAGGCTTTGAACTTCCTTTTTTAATTATTAGTTTTCTTAAAATACAATCGTTATATGTTAAGTATATTAATGAATTTTTTATAGCAACACTACTTATCGCATTTACATACATCTCTAATGATTCATTATTAGATGGTGATAAATCAAAAACATAAACATCTGGTTTAAATGTTGGACTTACAAGGTCATCCAAGATTTTGAATTTTTGATTAGTTAAATAATGTTTTACTATTTCTTTTTTATCGTATTTATAAGTTCCTTTTTGATATCTATCATAACTTAATGAAACTAATTTCTTTAATACATTATATATTTTTGTAGTAGTAATATCGTTTAATTTATCACTAGGACTTTGTGTACCTTGGTTTTCATTATTATCATTTTCTTTAACAACATCTTCTTCATAATTATTCATTAAATTTTCAAAATCATTTTCATCACTTTGTTGCTCTGTTCTTTGTTCTTGCGTTTCTTCATCACTTTGTTGTTCTGAACTTTGTTCTTCAGTTTGATTATCACTTTGTTGTTCTAAATTCTG
>ENA-OUQF01002239-OUQF01002239.1-human-gut-metagenome-genome-assembly--contig:-NODE-2239-length-10076-cov-4.845824_pt1 | contig 10076 bp, 4 predicted proteins | sample MGYA00237947_ERZ548826 | MGnify/ENA primary metagenome ERZ548826 (study PRJEB26490, sample SAMN05194701) | human gut metagenome | biome: terrestrial biome; feature: human-associated habitat; material... | reverse complement strand
TGGAACGAGGTGAGCGGCGGCCGACGCTCAATACAATGGAAAAGCTGCTGCGGACATTGGGTGCGCCGACCGAGTGGCTCATCTATCCGGAATTCGAAGAGCAAAATGCCCGCTTACGCGAGATATCCCATTTGGCTGCTACATTTTCGGACGAGCAGCAGGAATTCCTGCTCGGTATGATGCGCCTGATGCGGAAGCAGAAATTTGAGGGTTAAAAATAGCGGTGTTCGCTGGAACACCGTTATTTTTTCTCAATGTACCGATGAATTGCATGAAAGACATCTTCGATGAAGATTCTCTCGGCATCTATTCCGCTGAGTTGAACATCGCTCAGTTCAACAACGCCCTTCAGCAAGTAATCTGCGGATACATGGAATATATTTGCCGTCCGCAGGTAGAAATCCAACGCTGGATGCGAACGTCCTGCCTCAACTTGCGAAATCTGCTTTTGTGTACAAAACAATGCCGCTGCCAGATCTTCCTGCGTCATTCCTGCCTGTTGCCGCAATCGCTGAATATTTCGACCAACAAGCTTGTAAAGCCGATCTGTATCCAGATATTCTTCTTTGTATCTCGCCATCTCTGATATTATTTTCCGGTATTCCAGATAGAATGTCAACGCAGCTGTGGAATAATTTATACTTTTCCTGAAATTATTGAATTATCAGTTTGTGAACAGCATTCACACCAATAGCTGCATCTATTTTGTCTTTGAACTGTTCGAATCTATTATTCGGGACGAACGCGAGGGCTGTACCAGCGAAGCCGCCGCCGTGAACGCGGACGGCTCCCTCACCCGCCAGCAGCTGCTGGCAGAGCGCGATCGTAAACGCCATGTCCTGCTTCTCAATGTAGCCCGCCGGGGTCACATTCTGCAAAAGCGTCCACGACGCAAGACCGGACTCGTTGACGTAGCGCAGAAAGGCATCGAAATGATCGTTTTTCAGCGCGCGCACCTGAAGCTGGACGCGACGGTTCTCGTTGAAGAAGTGGATGGCGCGCAGCACCGCGCGGTCGCCGGTTTCCTTGCGGACTTCCGCGATCTTTGCGTAGAACTCCTGCTCATCGACCTCGCGGAGCACTTCCTTGCCGAAGAATTTCGCAACTTTCTTCATTTCGATCGGCATCGCCGCATATTCGTCGGTCAGTTCGGCATGATCCGCGCCCGAATCGATCGTGCAGAGCGTATAGCCGCTGTGTGCAAAGTCGTAATCGACCTTCTCCACGATCGGCGTCTTCGGGTCGTTGAAGTCGATGAACACCAGACCGCCGACGCTCGACGCCATCTGATCCATCAGACCGGACGGCTTGCCGTAGTACACGTTCTCGGCGTACTGCCCGATCTGCGCGATCTCAATCGCCGACACGGCGTTGTCCGCGAACAGTCCGTTCAGAATGCGGCCAATGAGAACTTCGAACGCCGCCGAGCTGGAGAGGCCGGAACCCGGCAGCACCGTGGACTTCACCTTCGCGTCAAAACCGGCGAGCTTGTAGCCACGCTGGGCAAACGCCGCCGCCACGCCGCAGATCAGCGCCGCCGTGGTGTTCTTTTCGGATTCTTTAACGGAGAGGTCATTCAGATCAATTTTCACCGGCTTGTAGCCCTCGGAATCGACGCGGATGATGTTTGTGCCGTTCAGGCGAACCTCTGCCGTTGTGGTCATGTCGACCGCCGCAGCCAGCACACAGCCGTGCTGATGGTCGGTGTGGTTGCCGCCAATTTCGGTGCGGCCGGGCGCGGAAAAATGATAGATTTTATCCATTCTGAACCTCCGTCAGGAACTTTTTGAGGTGTGCGCGGCCTTCTGCCGTGCATTTGTAGACGCCCGCGCACTCGAGTACCTGCGCGAAAACCTGTCCGATCTCATCCTTGATGATCTTGTCCGCGTTATCTGCATTGAATTCCGGATGTCTGCCCATGAATTCGTCACCCCAATCCGCGTGCTTGGCAAGCTCGTCGTTTGCGCGCAGGTTTTCACCGTTCAGAAGCGCGGTTTTGAGGTCGGCCATCTCTTTTTTCAGGCGTCCCGGCAAAATTGCCAGACCCATGACTTCGATCAGGCCGATGTTTTCCTTCTTGATGTGGTGCAGCTCTTCGTGCGGATGGTACAGACCCATCGGGTACTCTGGCGTGGTCAAGTTGTTCCGCAAGACCAAATCCAGTTCGTACTTGCCGTTCCGCATCCGCGCGATCGGTGTGATCGTGTTGTGCGGCTCGCCGTCTGTTTCCGCGAAGATCATCGCCTCGGGGTCGCTGTATTTGCGCCACTTTGCGAGGATTATGCCCGCGAGGTCGCAGAGCTGCTGCTTTTCCGCGCTGTTCAGGCGCAGGACGGTCATCGGATACTTCACGACGCAGCAGTCCACGTCCTCGAAGCCCAGAACATCGAACGAAAATTCCGCCTCCGCTTTTTCCATCGGAAACGTATGATGTCCGCCCTGGAAATGCTCGTGCGCCAGAATGCTGCCGCCGACAATGGGAAGGTCGGCATTGCTGCCGAGGAAGTAGTGCGGGAACTGCTCCACAAAGCTGAACAGCTTGTCAAAGGCCGACCGATCGATGACCATCGGCGTATGCTCGGTGTTCATGACGATGGCGTGTTCGTTGTAGTACACATACGGCGAATACTGGAAGCCCCACGGCTGGCCGTTCACCGTGACCGGCATAACACGAAGATTCTGTCTGGCCGGGTGCGAGATGGTTCCCGCGTAACCGACATTCTCGACGCAGAGCAGGCATTTAGGGTAACCGGACGCCTTTTTCAGCTTCGCCGCCGCAATATCTCTGGGGTCCTTTTCGGGCTTGGAGAGGTTAATTGAAATTTCCAACTCGCCGTACTTTGTCTGGGTCGTCCAGTGTCCGTCCTTCGCGATGCGGTCGCGGCGGATGTAGTTGCAGTCCTGACTCAGCTTATAGAAATAGTCGGTCGCCGTTTTCGGTGATTCTGCGTAGAGTGACCAGAACTTCCGGACAACTTCGGACGGGCGCGGGGTCACACAGCCCATGAGCTGCGTATCAAACAGGTCGCGCTCGGCAACGGTGTCATTGATCTGTCCGTTTTCTGCCGCGTAATCGCACAGAATATTCAGGCATTCCGGGAAATCGTAGTGCGTTCCCTGCTTTTCATAGCTTTCCAGCTTCAGCGCTGTAAGCAGGCTGTTGCGTGCAAACGTCTCGTCCAGCGGATGCAGCAGCTCACAGTTTTTTGCATAGTCCAGCAGCGAATCCATCGCCGCCCAGACGGTTTCAATCTTCATAGCCATGCGGATGCTCCTTGTGCCAGTTCCATGCAGAACCGATAATTGTCTCAATATCGTCGTACTTCGGCTTCCAGCCAAGCACGTTTTTTGCCTTTTCACTGGAGGCTACCAGCTGCGCCGGATCGCCCGCGCGGCGCGGCGACATTTCGCACTTGATCGGCTGGCCGACAACCTTTTCCGCCGTGTCGATGATCTCCTTGACGGTAAAGCCAACGCCGTTGCCAAGGTTAAAGACGTTGTTGTCGCCGCCGTTCATCAGGTACTCGGCAGATAAGATGTGCGCAGAAGCAAGGTCGGTGACGTGAATGTAATCGCGAACACAAGTGCCATCGCGCGTGGGATAGTCGTCGCCGAAGATAGAAACATGATCGCGCTGGCCGTTCGGAACCTGCAGGACAATCGGAATCAAATGTGTTTCGGGATTGTGCGCCTCGCCGATCTTGCCGGACATATGCGCGCCGCAGGCATTAAAATAGCGCAGCGCGACAAAGTGAATACCGTGCGCAACCGACGCCCAGTAGAACATCCGCTCCATGGAGAGCTTTGTCTCGCCATAGCAGTTGGTGGGGTGCGTCGGGTCGGTTTCCAGAATCGGCACGCGCTCCGGCTCGCCATAAGTTGCAGCCGTCGAAGAAAAGACAATGTACTTGACGCCGTGCTCGATCATGCTTTGCAGCATCGTGCGCGTGCCGCCGAGGTTGTTGTCATAGTACTTGAGAGGGTTCACCATGCTCTCGCCGACCTGCGAGTTCGCCGCGAAGTGAATCACCGCGTCGATCTTTTCGCTGGAAAAGACATGGTCGCAGAATTCCTTATCGCGGATATCTCCCTGATAGAAGCGCGCCTTCGGGTGCACCGCTTTGCGGAAGCCAGTTTCCAGATTGTCCGCCACAACGACGTCATAGCCGTTGTCAATCAGCTCATATACCGTGTGGCTGCCGATATATCCGGCACCGCCTAATACCAAAATTGTTTTCACTTTCATAGAGAATCGCTCCTTCTGGAAAGGCGGGAGATGCGAACATCTCCTGTCTCTTATACACATCTCCGAGCGCTTATTTGAGGGTAATGCTCTTTCTTACAGATCCGTCAAACATTCGGATCAAAATGGCTGAAGCTTCACTTCTCTTGATGACGCTTTTCGCATGGAAGGTGCCCTTCGCATCAGAGCCTGTCAGAATACCAGCACGGTAGAACGTGTAGATCTCAGATACGAACCTGTCGCCTGTCTTCACATCGGGAATCGCATTGTCGGCAATCTGGTTAATCACCTTGTACGTGCGCTCCGTGCCGTAGAAGATATGGACAAACTCCGCTCTGGTGATCGCGGCATTCATCTGCGCTGCACTGTAGTCCAGATAAGACTTCTCGATGATACCGTTATCTACAGCATAGTTGACATAGGTGTCATACCAGCTGCCGCTGCCATTCTTCAGCGTAACCTCCCCTTCGTTTTCCATCTGATAGAGTGCTGCTGCCAGCTTGATCGTCTGCGCAACGGTCAGCGTCGCGTCAGGTCTGAATTCGCTCGCCGTCACGCCGTCGATCAGTTTCTTTTCCCATGCATTTCTGACAGCCTCATAATACCAGCTGTTCTTTGCCACATCTTTGAACGGGAACTCCACGACAACATCAGGCTTTTTGGTTCCGCCCGGATTGGATGGAATTATGACCGGAGGTCTGCTGTCCTGCTCATTGACTGTTACTGCGCAGGAGGCAGTGTAACCGCCGTCATTCGTACAAACTGTGATTGTCACAGAGCCTGTTCTGTTGGCCGTGACAATGCCATCAACGACCGATGCAATGCTCGGGTCAGAAGACGTCCAGACAACAGATCTGTTGTCTGCGTTCTCCGGAAGCACAGTAGCCGTCAATACTGCACGCTCACCGACCTTCAGACTGATAGACTGGCGATCCAGCAAAACACCGGTGACCGCAACTGTCGGCTGTTCGGGAAGGAGCGCAGTATATTCTGTCTTGATCTGCTCCGCCGTTCTAACTGCGTTGTAGATTTTCACCTCATCCATCAGGCCGCTGAAGCATGCCGTCGGTTCGCCGCCGGCATTGTTGATGTATGCACCCAGCCACATGGCATGCTCGTTTGCTGTCTGGTCAATACCTGCACGCTCTGCGGTATCAACCGCTTCGCCGTTAAGATAAAGCGTAAACGCGTCGCCGTCGCGGACAAGCGCAAGCTGGTTCCATTGACCGTTCTTCACTTTGCTTATGCCGCTGGTCAGATTCAGCGTGATCTCACCGTCTGCCGTTCCTCCAGGCGCTGCGCCCTTGCCGTTATTTACAGCAAACGTCAGGACATCATCTTCCAGCGCAAGCTCGTATGTCCAGCCGTCATAGCTGTCGCGCTGCTGACCGACAAGCGTCTGCTTTCCAGTCAGGTTGTCTGCCTTGAACCAGCCTGTAATTGCATAGTTGGAAAGTGCGCTGACCGGCGTAGCGATGTTCACATAGTTATTTGTACCATTCAGCTTCAGTGCTTTTCCGCTCACGCCTTCAGCAATGCGCTCAATTGGTGTGCCGGCGATCGTGCCATTCTGCCCCATAATCTGGTCAACTGCTGCCTGACCGTTTTCTTCTTCAAAGGCATAATGCCGCAGATATCCGAAGACAATCTCAAGCGTCGCTTCGCTCATCTGGTTTCCAGCCAAATCCTTTACGCCCTGTACCGTAATCATCACAGTCTTGAACGCTGGCAGTGCTGCGCTCAGTGTCAGGACAACGCTCTTGCCGTCAGCAGACAGAACTGCGCTTGTCACCGCATTGTTTGCAACAGCATAGTTTGCCGCAGTTTCCGCCGAGTTTTTATCCAGACGCTCAGAGAAAGTCACTGTGACCTGCACTGCGGAATCAGCAGCTGCAGACTCTGCTGCAGGTGCTGTGGTGTCCGGGCGCGTGCTGACTTCCAGCTCTGCTTTTTTGCCGCTGACCGTGTTGTGCACGGCAACGACTGCATAGAGATAGTCCTGATTGGCTGTAACAGTTTGGTCGGTATAGCTGTTTTTAAACGTCTTGCCCAGATAGACGCCGTCACGGTAAATATGGTATTCCTTCACATCCCGTCCGTCGATCTGCACAGCATCCCAGCTCAGGGTAATGCTGTTGCCGGTCTGGCTTTCAACCTTCAGGCCTGTGGGAGCCGGAATTACCATGCTTTCTGCGACATCGCTCGGAATTTCACTGGGGTCATAGACCGTCAGCCACGTATAGGTATTGGGTTCCATCGTCAGTTCAACTTCAATATTGCCGTTTGAATCAATATTGTAGAGCTTGCCATTCATGTCGCCGATGCAGACATAGGCCTGCTTCGACGTTTCAACGGCATCAACTCTGGGAATCGTCGGAACCTCCGGAATATTGACCAGATCCAAATAAACGCCGCTCTGGCGGTAATGGGATCCCTCTACCGGCGCTGGAACCTTGTTGCCGCATTCTGTCAGCCCTGTGTAATAAAGCGGGACCTTAACCTTTCTGGTAACCGTCTCATCCGTCTGGTTGAAGAATGCTGCCAATGCACGCTGCTCCGTAACAGCAGACACATGCGCGAAGCCATCGATATCCGTTGTATTCAAGCTAGTGCCGCTTACCGGAGAGGGCGGTGCAATGTGCACAATGTCCTCACCCAGAATATCTCTGTATTTGTTGTAGAACTCGCCCCACGTCTCCATAACATTCTGGGCAGCTCCTGCCTGGTAGAGTCCATTTGCGCCGCGATAGCAGCCGAGGACACCGTAAAGCATGTTGACGGCAGTAATGTAATCGTACTGTACAATACGCTCGTTATATGGCCAATACGAGGAGACATCGCCGCCCTGATACGGAGACAGTGTGACCATTGTCCAGCCTTGTGCTGGATACTTTTCAAACGTACCATAATAGGACATTTCGCGGGAATAGATGAGCTGACGCCAGGTACTGACATTCCAGTTGCCCTCTACATAGCCCATAACACCCATATTTGCGCCGGTCATATACGACCAGTCTGGAGAGTTAATGTAGACATTTCTCTCACGCAGCTCGCCATAGTATCCCTTAACGCCATACTCCCACTGCTTGACAATGGAATCCTCGCGTCCCTCATGATGATGTCTGGTCAGATCGGCAGCCGTGCACTTTGTACCCGGATAAATTCCATCAACCTCCATGCCGCTCAGGCCAGTCTGATCAATGAAACTCAGATTATTTGTCTGCGTAGTCTGTGCCGCCGGAGCCTGCATGCAGCGCATGTTGCCCCAGCCGCCCTGATAATCGCCGGCACGGGCAACCTGCATAATATAGGCGCCCAGCATGATACCCTTGCCCTTTGCATAATTGACAAGCTCCTGATATTTTGCAATATTGCCGGCAGAAACATCCTCTACATTTGCGCCGGAGCCGAATGACAGAAGAACCATATTGAAACCGGCGTTTGCAGCTTCGTCAATTCCGCGTTTAACGGTATTCGAGTCCGAACTGATAAGGTGATAGATCAGCGGAGCATCCAGAACCTGCGGGAACAGGATCTGATACATGGCGCGGATCTCCATCATCTTCCATTCATAATAGCTGTTGCTATGGAACAGTTCGTATACACGATAAGCCTCAAAGGATTCATTCTGCTTGATCCGGTATGCCGGGCCATATTCCGCTGCCTCTGCATTAAAGCCCTGCGTGTAGCGGCTCATGAGCATTGCGGAGTCGCCGTCAACCAGCCACTTAGTGTAGTACAGCCGGCCATTGTTTCTGTCGTGATTATAGCTGCCATCCATGTTCATGGCGCCTTCCATGTAAATCGCGTCTTCCAGCGATACCGGCATAGGAATAACTTCACTGGTCAGATGATGTACAACAACATCCGCCGTTCCGGTGTTTTTCACGGTCACTCGCTTGCAGATCACCGGAATCGCATCATAAATCTCATAGCGCACCTGAACGGTCACGCCGACGTAGATACCGGAATTCTCCGGGGCTTTGTAATTTACAACAATCGCCTTTCCTGCAGCGGGCCATTCGGCGTCCTTCATAAACGACGGTGAAATAGCCTCGTTGTATTCCCAATGGAAAATTTCTTCTGTCTTATTCTCTACGGTATAGTTTACATACTGGAACGTAGGGACAGTGCTGTCCGTGCCGCCAACGTAGAAGATTTGATCGTGCGAGTCATCCTCGTCGTAGAAATCATCACACAGCGCCATGCGGACATCTGCCTGCAGGTGCCGGTCATCAACTGCTTCAATTCCGGTATAAAGGTTTTTATAGCTTACGGTCAGGAAGTTTTGAGACAAATCGAATGTGCGCTCCACCAGCCCGTTTCCAATAACAAGCTTCTGATCGGCCTCTTTGACATAAGACTTATTGGTCGTTGTTTTCTGCGCAAAATCGTTGACCCAATACTTCATGCTGCTCTCTGCAGAATTACCCTCAAGCGCCTGCTGAACCGTGAACGTGTAGCTTGACGCACGGTTTGCCACACCATTTGCATTTTTGACAGTCTCTGCAGGCACTGTATACGTGTAGGTCTTGCCGGGTGTCAATGCTGCATCCGGCGTAATCACGAGCGTATCCAGACCATCCACATCACTGCTTGTGTCGGTTAATTCTGCGTGCAGTGCAACCAGGTTACCGTCACTGTCTTTCAGCGTAGGTTCTGCGTTGCCTTTTGAAATCATCATGTTGTAGTGTAGGGAAACCTGTCCTTCAATGCTGATCATCTTACTGTTCGGATTGACCTCAACAACTTCGGGCGGAAGATTTTCCCTGATACCTTCAGTGCTTTTTTTGATCTGCGCAGCGCTCAGCGCCTGATCATAGATGCGAACATCATCAAGCTTACCGTTGAATGCATGGCCGGCAAAAATGTCTGTGCCCTCTGCATTGTAGCCAGCGCCAATCAGAATATCCAACGGATTCGTATTCAGATCAACAGCGGCCCCGACCTCGCTCAGCACCATTTCGCCGTCATAATAGAGCTTATACGTCGTACCATCAAAGGTCAGCGCAATATGATGCCAATCATTGAATTTATACGTTCCTTCACCGGCCGTAAGCCAGTTGCCAAGACCAGAGTCCTTCGGCCCATTAACAGAAAATTCAATATTGCCGTTACCCCGGACACAGAGATACATCGCATCGTAGCCAACCGTCGTTTTATCCCGGCCGAAGATTTTATTCAACCGGCCGCTGGACTGCGTATCCGAGCTGATATTCGTCCATGCTTCCAACGTATACGTTGTTCCAAGCATCGGCTTGCCGATATTGACGTAGGTCGTAGAACCGTCAAATACGATGGACTTGTCATAGATACCATTCTCATCGACACGGTAGTTGCCATAGATCGGGTATTCGTTGCCCTTTGTGTCGTAAATGACCTTCTTCCCAGCCAAAGCTCTGGTGCCATCGCCAACTGCATTCATGGTGAATTCGTATACGGCCTCCGGCAGCGTTACTTCACCCGGTTCTTCCGGCTCTACGCCGGCAAGTGCTTTAATTTCGTTCTGTGTCAGCGCATCGTCGTAGACCAGCAGATCGTCCAGCAGGCCCTTGAACATATGATCTGTGAACGGCGCAGTTCCTTCTTTGTTCCATCCGGCACCGATCAGAAGCGGGATCTGCCAATCGGCATCCAACGCCTCCGCCGTACCCGTTTTGACAGCTTCACCGTTTACATACAGAGTCAGTTTGTTGCCATCGTTGGTCACAGCCACATGCTGCCACTCGCCGAGCGTAACCGCGCCCGCACCAGAGTCCAGCCAGCCGGAAGCCTGTGCTTCCAACTTACCGTTATTCCTGACATACAGCTCCAGGTTGTTTTCACCTGAAAC
>ENA-OUQF01002237-OUQF01002237.1-human-gut-metagenome-genome-assembly--contig:-NODE-2237-length-10082-cov-4.817094_pt1 | contig 10082 bp, 9 predicted proteins | sample MGYA00237947_ERZ548826 | MGnify/ENA primary metagenome ERZ548826 (study PRJEB26490, sample SAMN05194701) | human gut metagenome | biome: terrestrial biome; feature: human-associated habitat; material... | reverse complement strand
ACTGCATATCGTCGGCAGCGTCAGATGTGTATAAGAGACAGGAACAATATCTTGCGAAGCAGCCTGTCAAAAGTGATGACGGAACACTGAAAAACTGGGTCTATTTGAGGCAGAACGAAATCCCGGAGCGGTTTGCAAAGATTCAGACAGAGGATCGGAATGGGATGCCGGTAGAAGTGTGGTCGGACGGCAGCTTGGAACTGCGCGTATTTGAGGGAATGAACAGTGTGTTTTCCGTTACGCTGCTGGATGATTCCCACGAAACAAAACGAGGCATCCGTGTTGGCGACAGCGTTGATCAGCTATGGGAATGGTATCTGGAACAGCAGCTGGATGGAATGGTCACAAGGATTGGAAAAGAAGAATCCAAGCAAAGTCAGGAAAAGCAGCAGTTTGCGCTGATCCCCTATGTCCTTTCCTACACACAGGAAGACGGTCTTTTGACGAGTATTACAATTTCTGCACCAGAATGAGTATGTTCAACGAGGAACGGATATTTTTCGAGGCTTGGCTGGATGAAGAAAACCGCATCGTGTCTTTTCACAAAATTCCAAACAGCCGATATTACAGTGCAGAGGAACACAATTTCTGGCAGATGATTGTCAGCTTAATCTTGTCTGGATACCGGGTGCAGTAAAGCGTAGACTTTTTAGAAGGCAGCTTGCAAGTTTTTCGGCTTGCAAGCTGTTTTTCTCTGTAAACTCAGAGTCGATTCTGCTGACGCAGAACCTCCGGGAACGAGATCTGACCGTTTGTCCGCAACACCTCCTGATAGCTCATGCCGCGCATTTTCTGGTATGTTTCCGCGCCAATATCCGTATCTGATGCAATGATATGATTGCAAATATTCTGCTCGACCGCCTGCTTCAAAAGCAGCTTGCCGATGCGGTCACCGAACATACTGAGGATGGCTTCAAGTGTTTCGCCAAGGAGCTTCGGCAGAAAATCTCCGGCGTACTCACTTTGCAAATAACCGCAGTAAAACATGATTGCTTTTGCAATGAATTCGTTCTGCGTGCTGCATCCGTCGCGTTTGTAGTGTTCCTGCACCCGCTGCCAAACAGTGTCTTCCATCCAGACTGTGTGGCGGCTTCTTTCTTCTGTTTTCATGGTCAAAACCTCCCGAAATCGTAATAGCGTCAAAATTGTCTTTGATTTTACTGGCGTTTCGCGGCTTTCGGACAATAACAGCGTCATTCCATTTTTGACAGCCGCAAAAAAGCGCCATTTTCATCCCACGAAACTGCCCGCACTGCGGGCAGAAGTGGACGGCCGGACGCAGAAAAGCGTCAGGCCTTTCTCCTGCTTCGCCGCTTGCGGCTTCTCCCTCTGCCGAAATTCGCTCGTAGACGTCCTTTTTCTGCTCTTGGCGTTCCTGCAACACTCCCGCACGTTGGCGCAACGTCCGGTTTTCTGGTGTCCGGTGGGTACGTGCTCGGCTGCGTCCAGAAAGCGGCACAAACTGCCGACACGGGCGCGACAGGCTGTGACTGGCGTTTTGTCTGCGCTCTCAACCTGTGTTTTCAACAAAATCGGCATATTTTCGCCTTGCCGCGTCCTCGGTAAGCTTCTGCATTTGCCGGTCGTAGTCCTGTTGGAGCGCGAATTGAATTGGTCGGATTGTGAATAGCAGATTGCCATTTCGCTTGCGACCATCCTTTGTTGTAACTTGCGTCGGCTCGGTGATGAGCAGTCCGCGTTCTTCGAGCGACCGAATGTGTTTGCAGATCGTGTTCGGACTCAGCCCAACCGCTTCACCGATTTTCCGATAACAAGCTTCATATCCCGGAAAACATAGAGTTGTTTTACATTCCACCGTATACGCCTGAGATGAATCCCATCGAGCAGATATGGAAAGAGCTCCGAATCACGGGCTTCCGCAATGAAGTGTTTGCTACTTTGGAGAAGGTAGTATATCGGCTTTGCGATACCTTTTACACCTTGACCTCTGATACAATAAAGAGCATTACAGGGCGTAGTTGGATAATCAATTGTTTTAATTAGGCTTTAGTATTACAGGCCTTCTTTATACAAACACGCACCGGGGCGTTTGCGGCACCCCGGTGCGTGTTTATAATACGATATCAGCCTGTCTGGAAGGGAAATCAGACGCGGTATACATGCCCACCTTCTGGAAAAATTGTAATACCTGTGCCTTTCCCGTATACGGAACCTGTCCTGTCATAGTAAATATTGTACGTTTTTCCGTGGAACGAAAGATTCTCGACTGCGAAATGCTCCCATGAAGCCGGGAGCCTTGGGTCGACTGTAAGGTGTCCGGCTTCTTCCCCGATTCCGAGCAGGCCGCTCAGAACGAGATCGCAGAAAAGCGAGTGGTTATAGTCCTTCCCGCGTTCATAACCGCCCGTTTCCTTCTGAAATCCCTGCGCCTCAAGAATTCTCCTTGCGAGCCATTCTCCGGTAAAGGGATCCATGTTTTCATCGATCCAGTCGACGATCCGTCCGTCCTGCCGTGTGCGCCTGTGGCAGGCCGCATATTGATGCAGCAGCGCGCAGTATTGCTCATTTGTAACCGGAGCCGCCCGCCCATGAAGCGTTTCGCGAAGCGCGGCCAGTACCTGAGAGACGGCAAAAGGCCACACGGGCCCATTCCACAGGCACTCATGCTCGTTTGCTTCCATAAACCTGCTGTGGCTCCTGTCTGCCGTCGTCAGCCCATAGGGCGCTGCAAAGCACGTTTCCTCGAAAAGATGCTTCCATGCATGATTCTTGCCCGCATCTGCAAGACCGTACATCCATGGAATGTATCCCACCAGCTCTTTGCAGTCATGCGCAGCAGATACCTTCCTGCCCAATTGGATGACTGCCGCCTCCTCTCCCGCCGGGATCGTGCGGTAGAAGCTGCCGTCAAACAAGTACCTGTTGATTCTCTCCTTCAGCCCGGCCGCAAAGGCCGCATACCGCTCGGCGTCTTCCGTCTCTCCTGCAAGCTGCGCGATTTTTGCACACGCAGCGGCATCTGCGTAGATGTAGCTGTTGATCGTAGGGCGAAGTCCGCTGCCGCTGATGCTGTACTCCATACCGTCCCGGTCATCAACGGAGTAAAAAAGTCCCCATTGCGTAGCCGAGAGCTCTGCGCGCTTGTCAAACCACGCTCTGATTTGCTCATAGCGTTCGACCAGAAACTGCGTATCGCCGCTGATGCGGGCATACTCCCATAATGCGTTTACAAAACACATACTGTATGCAAATGCCGGTCCGTGACCGCCCAGAAAGAAATTCGCATAATCCCTCAGATAGGTTTTACTGTTTTTCAGCCACCGTCCCTCTCTCAGATGAAACGGTGTCGAGCAGTTGATGCTGTTGTATGGCCCGGCCCAGGGGACATCTGGAAGGAACTCCGTAATAATATATCCGACCGGGGTTTTTCGGATATGCTTCCGGTACGTCCACCAGCGAAAATAATATGTTCGCTCGATCGTTTTATCCGGCAGATCCACAAGCGGTATTTCCTCTGACAAAAAGGCAAACGCCTGTTCATTGGAAATATCGATGAGATGGCACGCTTCATCGTTGAGATTGAACGCTGCCACGTAACTGGCAAGCCGCTGTTTTAAGTTCATGGTGCGCCCTCCGTGTTTTTATTCAAAAAGTGCAGGGCCCTTTTTGACTGCAAGTCCGATCTGCTCTTTGCTTCCCTTCCGGCCGTTGTACCACAGGTACCATGCGCCGTTGTGCTGTATAACATAGGGCTTGTAGCAGGCCTCCCCGTCCCACGCTTCCATATCGGGCGCAATGATGGGGTTTTTTCGGTACCGGTACCAGTTGCAGATGCCGTCGTCAGATACGGCAATCCCGATCTGCGCATAGTCCTCATCAAAATAACCTATGTAGAACATCACATATTTCCCGTCATGCCGGATAACGTGGCAGCCGGCAGTCTTATGCTGTTCCCATGCATTGCCCGGGTCTGCCTGAAAGATCGGATTTCCGTCGTATTTCTTCCAGTTAACGCCATCCTTGCTTTCGGCATAGCCGAGCGCCTTGGGCTCATACTGTGCGCCGGCACTGTACCACATTTTGTATGTTCCAGTGCTTTCCTCATACAGAACGCTGGGATTCATGACGCTGGTGTTCTCCCAGTCCATATCCGGGCAGAGAACAGGCTTATCCGAGGTGCGTGCAAAACGAACGCCGTCTGGGCTGAACGCATGGAAAATATGAGAGGTTCCCTCCCGCGCTCCATCGTGCCGCTGCCCGGTATACCACAGATGATAGCCCTCCTGGTTGTGCACGATCCCCGGTCTGTTGAGATCATCCTCCCAGCCCTCGGCACTGGCCTTCGGCGCAAGCAGAATGGTCGGCTCGCCAAAATGAACACCGTCCTCGCTTGTCGCAAGCGCAATGCTTTTCCGGTCTCTCCATGAGAAATACATTTTGAAAAGGCCCTCCTCATGGAGCATGGCAAGGTCAAAGCATGTGCCAAGGCAGCCGCCGTACACAGGATTACGGGCATATTTTTCAAAGCCGCCATTCGTTCCGGTGCATTTGTTCTCGTAGAATTTTTCAATCATCATTATTCTTTTACTGCTCCCATCGTAATACCGGACATAAATTGATCCTGAAAAATAAGGAATACAACGATCAAGGGAATCGAAACCAGCGTACAGCCTGCCAGCATCAGTTCCCACGGGACAATGTATACGGACTGGTCGACAGACAGCGTCGGCAGCATGGTCATGATTGGCATGACCTCCGTCTTCGTCAGCAGCATCTTGGGCCAAAGATAATCGTTCCACTTGCCGAGGAACGTAAGAATCGCCATTGCGCCGATTGCCGGACGCGCCAAAGGTACAATAATCTTCCAGAAAACCTGAAGCGTGGACGCGCCCTCCAGTTCGGCGGATTCCAGAAGCGAATCCGGGATCGTCGCAATGTTTTCCCGGAGCATGTACATGCAGAATACACTTGCAATTCCCGGGAAAATCTGAATCGAATACGTATTCATTGCCTTCAGCTTTGAAAACATAAGAAAGATGCCTGGCATGGTGATCTCACTCGGAACCATCATGGTTGCAAGCAGAATCACAAAAATCAGATTCTTGCCCTTGAAGTCGAACTTTGCAAACGCAAATGCAGCAAGCGTGGAGAACAGCAGCGCCAGCGCAGTATGGGTGGTGGCAACGAAAATGCTGTTGAAGTAGGAACGGACAAGCGTGCCGGAATTATATTTTACCAGATCCGCATAGTTTGCAAACGTCCAGTTCTTTGGGATTCCCCATGAGTTTTTCGCGAGTTCAGAGCCAGTTTTGCAGGAATCGATCAGCATGATAAAAACCGGAAACAGGACAATCAGCGAAGCCGCAATCAAGATAAACAGGAACAGAGCTCTGACAAGCTTAAATTGAGTGGATCGATGCATTTCTCAGTTCCCCTTTCCTGCGATCAATTTCTTTTCTATTGCAGTGATGATAAAAATCAGGAGGAACAAGATCCATCCGGCTGCCGCAGCCTTTCCGAACTGTCCGCCGGAAATATTGGACGTGATCTGGTTCATGATCGGCGCAACATCTGTATTGGCTTCCACAGCGCCGCTGTACAGGACGTTGACCGATGCGTATACCTTAAAGGAGGTAATTGCATCCATAAGGAATGCGAAAATGAACGTCGGCTTCATCAGCGGAATCGTGATCGCGAACACCTGTCTGAGGCTGCTCGCTCCGTCTATGGTTGCCGCTTCATAAATATCAGGCGAAATGGTCGTAAGACCGGCAAGAAAAATCACCATAAACCAGCCGATCCCGCGCCAGCAGTCCAGAAATACCACGCAGAACCTGAAAATATCCGGATTCTCAAGCCAGGGAACCGACAGGCCGAACATCTGATTGATCACGCCGGTGTTTTTCTGGAATATCATCCGGAATATAAGCGCGATCGCAGACACAGGAATCACCTGCGGAAGAAACAGGATCGGTTTAAAGAGCTTATTCGAGGATTTTATATAGCTTGATGACAGGATCAGCGCAAAAACAAATCCAAGACCGATGGAAGGAATAATATGCATGAGAAAGTAGAATACCGTATTGTCCAATTCCTTCCAGAACGCTGAGTAATGCAGCAGTGAGCTGTAGTTATCAAATCCAATGAATTTCGCCGTACCATATCCGCGGTAATTGAAAAAGCTGAGCACCAGCGAATAGCCTGCCGGATATACAAAAAGAATGAAAAAACTCAATATAAACGGAGAAATCAGCAAATACGGCGCAAATTTTCTTTTTTTCATAAGTGTCTCCTTGCTTGTACGGATTCAATCGGAGCGCGCAGCGAGAAAAGTGCGGCACGTGCAGCTTTACATGCAAAACCCGGGAGGCAGAGCGTCTCCGCCTCCCGGTAAAGCATGCGTCAGTTGAAGGCGTTGCCGATCTGGTCTTTCATATCCTTTTCAGCAGCCTGCATCGCCTCATCGATTCCCATCTCGCCATAAACTGCCTTGATAAAATACTCAAGTGCAATTGTCTGCTCGGCGGTTGCGTTGGGGGAATAGTTGAAAATACCGAACTGATCCGCCGCGGCGATCTGTGCTTCGACCAGGCTCGTGCCAAAGAACTCGTTCGGCGTGTTCAGGATCATCTCGTTGGCCAGCGCGTTCTTATTGCTCATGCCGGTGATCGTGCCAAAGATCTCAAATGTCTTCAGTTCCGCTTCCTCGCTGAGCCACTTCCAGCAGATATACTCTGCGGCAGCCTCCGGGTTGGACGAGAAGGCCGGAACCGCCCAGATCTGGCCGCCGGCATCAGAGCCGCCGGTAGAGCCGCCGATCGCGGGCCATGTTGTGCACGCCCATTTGCCGACGTTGTCTGCAGAATAGGTTGGAAGGAAGGTCTTATTGCCCATCCATGCTGCGGACGGAACACTGACGATCGTACCGTCTGCCAGCGCCGCTTCCCAGTCCGGCGTCCAGTCGGAAAGATCGGCGACAATACCCGCGTCCACCATCTTCTTGTAGTCTTCCAGACAAGCTTTTACACCGGGGTCGGAACCGATGGTATAATTGCCGTCCGCATCAAAATATGTTGCGCCGTTGCCGGAAAGCGTAAGATAGAAATCGTATCCCTGCGCCTGTGCGCCGAGGTTGAACATCATGGCGTCCGGATACGTTTCCTGGATCTTCTTGCCGGCCGCGATGAAATCATCGGTCGTCTTGATCGTGTTCACATCAACGCCGCATTCATCAAAGATATCCTGTCTGTAGAACCAAATTCTGGTCTTGATCTCGGAGGGAACCGCAATGTACTTGCCGTCATACTGTGAAAGCTGCTTGCCGGCTTCCGTGATCTGGTCTTCATAGGGCTTGTAGTAGTCTCCGATATCCATGAGCGCGCCTGCCCTTGCCAGCTCAGGAACCTGCGTGTAGTTCAAAATGATAATGTCACAGAGGTTTTCACCGGAAGCGAGCGCCAGACGGATCTTCTCCATGCAGTCCTTATCGCTCTGTCCGCCGAGAATGTATTCGATTTCGTACTTCTCTGCGAATTCCGGGTTCATGGCCAGCCATTCTTTTTCTCGCTCGTCTCTTCCGTCGATCGAGCCCCAGATCATAACCTTGAGCTTGGTTTTCTCCACGGGTGCGTCTGTCTTTGCTTCCTCCGCGGAAGTCTCCGCCTTCGTTTCTTCTGCTGCGGGAGTCTTGCTTTCTTCCGGTTCCGCTGTTTTGGCGCATGCGCACAAGGCAAAAACCATGATGCATGCAAGAACCAACGCCAGAATCTTTTTCATGTTCTGTTCCTCCTATCACGATTTGTTGAGGCATCGCCTCGGTATGTTTACAATAACAAATCGAATTCCATCCTTTCAAGCACATTCCTGTCAAAAACCACGCAATTCTTATCAATCCGCTGGAACGGAAGACCGAACTTTGCACTTCTTGCCAGATTGTGTACAAAAAACAGCATAGTTTTTGCGAAGAATTGTAATAAGCAGTGCAGTTATGCTATGATTCAAACATAAAAACAAATGACTTGAGAGGAGTGCAGAACCATGCCGGACGATCTTGTCCAGATCAAACAGCAATATTATGCATTCGCACCTGACTTTCCTGCCTTTCATATGGATTACACGCAAATGAACGAATTGAAAAGCGAACTGCATTACCACAACTGCATGGAAATCGGACTGGCGATTTCCGGAAAAGGCACGATGATCATCAATAATACGGTGTCGTCCTTTGAAAAGGGAACTGTGACCGTCATGTGCGAAAGCTGCATCCATGATTCGCACATCGTTGCGCAGAGCAAAAGTGAGGAAGCAAGCGTATGGAAATTCATTTTTGTGAAGCCGGAGATGCTCGGGATCACGCAGACCACCGACTTTGCTGGCTTTGCCAGCAATGACAAACGGCTCGTCGCACTGTTCCACTTGATGTTTTCCGAGCTGGAAAATGAGAAGGAATGCGACAAAACGCTCTTCTGCGGGCTGCTGTTCTCGTTTCTGCAATACTCAAAGCGGATCGCGCCGAAGAAAAACGCGGTCACGCCCGCTTCCCTTTCAGCGGAAATGGCCGCCGCGATCAAAATGATCCATGCAAGGTACAACGCGCAAATGACACTGGAAAACATGGCAAAAAGCTGCAACATGAGTGTCAGCAGCTTTTGCAGAACCTTTAAAAACTATTTTGACGTTGCACCCATCACATATCTGAACAATCTGCGGCTGACCGTGGCAAAGCAGCTGCTGGAAACGACAAACACGCCCATTGTGGAAATTTCATCCTTCGTCGGCTATAGCTCTCTGTCCTCCTTTAACCGGCTCTTTATGAAACGGTTTTCACAGCCTCCCAGAGAGATCCGCAAGCGGGCAAGAGAAGCGGCGCTCCCGAACAAAAAAATCACATACGGAGGAACTCCATGAAGCAGTCTCTTTTTAAAAGCAGGGGCAGATTTTACAAGGCGAATATCCGTACGCACACCACGATCTCCGATGGAAATGCTTCCCCCGAAGAGGTCAAGTCCATCTACAAAAGCGACGGCTTCAGCGTTGTCGCGTTTACTGACCACAATATTCTGCTCGACCACAGCGATCTGAACGACGACGAGTTTCTCGCCATTTCCGGCATGGAATATGATTTTAACGAAGCAAAGCCGGATATGCCGTATTCCTTTCTCCGCACCTATCATATGCTCCTGCTTGCAAGGAGCCCCGAAGCGGCCTATTATCCCTGCGCCAATCCCGACTATACCTACGACAATGAAACGCATAACGAGCGAAAATACGTTCAGCCCTATTATAAAGGGAATTTTATTCGGGAATACAGCGCAGCATCCGTTAATGAGATGATAAAAGATGCACATGCGCACGGCTTTGTAATCTGTTACCGCCATCCCGCGTGGTCTTTACAGAACTACACCGACTACTGCGGTCTTGAGCACGTCGATTTTGTCGAAGCATTCAACACAGGCTGCTACATAACCGGCTATGCGCTTGACAAGAGCGATCATGTTTTTCAGGATTTTCTCGTTATGGGAAAACGTGCGCTTCCCGCGTCCTCCGACGATCTCCATGACCCGGAAAATGCGCTGGGCTGCGGTACCTATATCAAGGCTGACCGGCTCGACTACAGCAGCATCTTCGCCGCAATTGACAGAGGCGACGTCTATGCATCCTGGGGGCCTGAGATCACGGATATCTGGTACGACCCGGAAACCCAACAGATCGGGATCGAAACCGCAGGCGCAAAAGAGATTTTCCTAATCAGCGATCGCCGCTTTTGCCAGCATAGGACGCACAGACATGGCGGAAGAATCTTCAATGCCGTGTTCGACATAAGCGGCTATCTTGAAGAAACGTTTGCATACGGTGAACCTGCACGCAGCTTTCTCCGCTTTGCTGTCACGGACTTCGGCGGAAACAAAGCGCTGTCAAGAGCGTATTTTATCGATGAATTGCCGCGTCCGTAAACTGGCACACGCAGTTTCGTAAGCAGCGCCGGCGACCGATAGAAAAGTCCGGAACTGGATGCCGGAATAAACAGGAAACGGCAGAACCCCAAAGGCGGGGTTCTGCCGTTTTCTTGTATAAAGAAAACCACCGGCAATGCCGGTGGTTCCAAAAAGCTTTAGCTATGC
>ENA-OUQF01002230-OUQF01002230.1-human-gut-metagenome-genome-assembly--contig:-NODE-2230-length-10106-cov-5.425331_pt1 | contig 10106 bp, 7 predicted proteins | sample MGYA00237947_ERZ548826 | MGnify/ENA primary metagenome ERZ548826 (study PRJEB26490, sample SAMN05194701) | human gut metagenome | biome: terrestrial biome; feature: human-associated habitat; material... | reverse complement strand
AAATATTCTAAAATAATTTAATCAACCATTTTAAACAAATACTTATTTTGCGTTAAATATGACTCCAATTTGTTTAGAGAATAATATTCTGATGAATGTCGGGAAATACATATATGTGTATCTGGGCATTGAGTTTTTACCAAGCGACATATTGCCATATTATAAAATGTCGGAGCTCCATCTATAAAAAGAACTGAAGGTAAAGATTCCGTGATTTTAGGCAAAACATACTGCATGATAAAATTCAAGTAAGGATTTTTTTGTTCATCTAGGCAGTTATGATATATCTGGGTGGCAGAATAATTTTTTGTTTCAAAACCGTTTTGAATTGTAAGGCGATGAGGAGCAAAAATGTACTCTGAATAAATTTTACAGACAATACTGAATGTTTCCACATAACGGAAAAAATCTTTTGCCGTTATATCGGAATTACATATATTCTTTTTTGCAATCTCTACTTGCGCTATGAAAGCGTCAACATCAGCTACGATAGCAATATATTTTGGCGATGACGGGACTATTTTATCAACAATTCTTTTGATATTCTTTTGGTCAAATATATGCGACCAAAAGAAATTGGTAGCATCCAATGTGTGTTCTATCACGTCTAATGTAGTGACCGATAACCCGTTTGGTGTAGGATTATAAAATTCATGAAACATTCCGCCAAGATATGAAATTCGTAAATAGTTCATAATGCTTCTCCGTAAAATAAGGACTAATTAATAGAAATAGCTCATTGATTTTAATTGTGTTGATTGACAAACAGCCCTCTATTCTTTGCTAATAACTTCAGTGAGTAGTTTTTATAATTTAATATTCAGCCATAATTTCTTATTATCACTACCAATTTAAGTAGTAGAGGGATAAGTAATTTGATAAACATCATAGGTTACGCATGATAGAGATAAATAGAGATAAATAATATAGAATTTTTGATATAAAAAGATGAGGCATGATATAATTCTTAAGTGAAGTATCGCAGTTTGAGCAATCAAAAAAGAACAACTGTGCATAAACTACAGTTGCTCAAAATGCGATTCTTCATGATTGTACCAGGTCGCGGAATTTTAGCCAGTACATTATGGGGATTGAATACGCCTGCCCTTCCCGCAAAAATAACATCATGACAGGGCTTTACGTTAATTTATAAGGTATGTTATCCTGCCGGAATAAAAAGAGACATGGCAAACAAGCCCTCTGCCGGGGGGCTTAGAAAAACATATGGGAACAGAAGTTTAATCCCGGAGGGCAAAGCTCCGGCCAATATGCCGCATGCTGTTTTTTCCACAGCATGGGCACAGGCTGATGTCATACTTCCAAACGGTTTTCATTATTTCTGCAACAGAAGAACCGGTGAAGCGGGATATAAATTTCCGGTGTCCCTGAATCCGGAAGATGATGTGGAGGTTTTTCTTCTTCCGGCGATTGTTTAAGAAACCATAGTAACGGATTTTCTGGAACCCGGCCGGGAGCACATGCATCATCAGACGGCGGATAAACTCCACCGGTGTTATGCGGACAAGGATTTTGTCTCCGGATCTGTAGTCTTTTGCCCGGAAGGAAACCTCATTTTCCGTAACAGAGACAATGCGTGAGTTGGTAATGGCAATGCGGTGGGATAAATAGAACGTCCAAAGCACGTTTGGACAGAATCGCATAGCGGTCAGAACGGTTTTTGCCATGCCTGATATGGATGCGCATGTTTTTGCGTTGGATATCTTCATAACGAAGATGACGAACTTCGCCAATACGCAGACCGGAAGAATACATGAGTGCGACCATAGCCTTCTGCTTCAAATCCGGCATGGAATCAATAAGGATGGAAACTTCCTGTTTGGAAGGGACAAAGGGAAGATATTCGTCAAATCTGCGCATAGGAAGCTGGGTATCATCCCACGGTTTGTGAAGGACATACAGGGTAAAAAAGCGCAGCTGTGAAATAGCACAGTTTATGGTACGGTCAGTAAGACCACGGAGGGAAATCATTTCCCAAAAAGAATTTAAATAATTGTCCATGATAAAATCTCCTTTGAAATGTAATAGAAAATAGAAACATTTCAAAAAGGGGAGGTGGACGGGAAAAAAACAGATATGTAGTTGTTGAGTTAAAAAATCCATGATAACATAAGCATAGGAGTTTGTGTGTATTGTTTATTGTTAAGGTAGGGGTATCTCAACAATACAACATATACACAAAAACTGCTATTTTTTTGAAAAAGTAGTGGTTTCATGTATTGGGGGGCTAGCCGTCGCGCTAGCGACTTGGTACAATTTAACAAAAGAAATATCAGAGAGCGAGGAAGAAAACATGAGTCCAGAAGTAGTTAAACCAGAAATAATTGATACACTAGCTAATGCTGGACAAGCTTTGATTGCTTCTCCAGCAGTGCAAGGTGTGGTTTCATCTTTAATTACAACTTTGTTTTTCCGAAAAGGAGAAAACATTAAAGTTATGGAAGCATTAAAAAAGAAGGAATTTGAAAAAGTTCTGGAGGAATTACTTGGAGCGGGAAGGCTTTCCTATGTAGAACTGTATAAGTGCCGAAATTTCTTGAAAATTGCAAAACGGGCAGATGAAATGATCGCATCTAATCAAGAAAGGCAGCCTGAAATGGAAGTAGAAGAGAACGTAGATCAGACTACATTTAGCTTTGACTGGCTGATGCGTTTTTTCGATGCCGTTGGAAATATTAGCAACGAGAATTTGCAACAGTTGTGGGGGAAAGTTTTGGCCAATGAGATTGTGAAGCCAAAGGCTTGTTCACTCCGTACATTAGAGATGATTCGGAATATGTCATCTGAAGAAGCAAATATATTTTCGGATTTATGTAGGTATGTTATGCAAAGTGGGGATATTTATTATATTGATGCGGCTGGATTTTTTTGTGAGGAAGATGGAGAGGAAGAATGTCGAGAGTTTATAAGAAACAGGGGATTGTCTTATGAGAGACATATTGTGCCATTGTTAGAGGCAGGCGCACTTAGCCAGGATCATGATTTGGCTTTATATATTTCTAAAGATACAAATTTGGAGATGCACAATGATAAAATATGTGGTATTGTCATGAGCTACGCTGATGTTCCTGAGTTATTCCGTAGAGATGCTTATTTATTAACCGCTAGCGGAAAAGAACTATATTCTGTTATTCAAAACGGTGGGGGATTTGAAGCAGATGAAGAATATGCGGTGTTGTGCCTAAAAGGTATGAAAGAGAGAAATTCAGAATTTTATGTAGGAGCTTTTCTAATCGCGCAAGGCGGAGAAGGGGAGGATCTTTTGGAGAATTAGGATGAAATAAAACTATATAATATCGAAAAAGTTCATACAAAAAACAAAGGAAGGAAATGCCATGGTTCATTCAGAAAAATTAGACGAAACTGCATTATGGAAAGAATATAAGAAAAAAGCTGATGCAGGAAGCGAAAGATGTATATGGGTAAAAAAAGTTTATGAATATGCTGCGAATTATTTGAAGGATGTTCGCAGAATCTTTGGAAATTATACGTTGCATGACGAAACACATATCTTAAATGTATTGGATGCCATGGGAGGATTGCTGGGAGATCAGATTAGTAATCTCACTGTAGGGGAATTGGAATTGCTGATTTTGGTTGCAAGTCTGCATGATGTGGGCATGGTTTACACAGATGAGGAACAGAAGGCACAATACGAGGATACAGAAACATGTAAAAAATTCTTGAGAGAACATTACCCGGAATTTCTGGGGAGCCCAGCAGAAGAATGGACAGTAGATATGCGGCAGTGGTATCTCCGCAGCTTGCATTCTGAACGTGTGGCTGAGGTGCTGCATAATGAGGCGTGGAAGAAACTGATCAGTCAGCGCCCAATAGATGTCGTGCCATTCCAGTGTATTGTGTCCGTTTGTGAGGCACATGGTTACAATCCTTCAGATATGGTTGGTAATCATGATTTGGATTACTTAAATGCAAATGATGTCAGTCCATTGTTTTGTGCACTACTGCTACGGTTGGGCGATTTATTGGACTTCGATGATACCAGGGCACCAAAGGTATTGTACAGCTATGTAGGAGACAACGAAAAAAGTATTGAAGAGTGGAAGAAACATCAGGCTTCTGCCGGATTTTTTTATCCGGCATCTCCTTCGACTGAAGCTTTGCCGTATAAAGCCCATTGTACCCATCCAGGTGTGGAGCATGCGATCCGTGATTTTCTGGACTGGATCGAGGTTGAACTTGGAAATTGCATAAGGTTGCAGAAGTCTTGTAGAAAAAGCTGGCAACAGAACTTTCCTTTTCCCCGGACTATTTTACGCAATGAAATTGAATCCGATGGATATATGAGCGGAGATTTTTGCATCACGATGGATCAGACAAAGATTCTGGAATTGCTGACGGGAGAAAATTTGTATGATAACCGGGATGTTTTCGTGAGAGAATTGCTTCAGAATGCGATCGATGCCACTTTACTTCGAGGAAAAATGGATTCTGATTTTATACCGGAAAAGTCCCGTATTGATTTCTGGGAGTGGAATGACAAGGATGGAAATATCTGGTTCCGTATTGATGATGAGGGAACTGGAATGACCATGGGAATGCTGCAAAGATATTTTCTGAAAGTGGGAAATTCATATTATACTTCCAAGGAAATCGAAAGAGACTTAAGAGATCACCATCAAACAGAAAAGTATTATGGTATCAGTCGTTTTGGAATTGGTTTTCTGTCATGTTTTCTTAATGGTGATTATGCGGAGGTGTCGACGCTTTATTTTGATTCTGATAAAAACGGGCGAGAAGAGGAGACCACGAACTCGAACATGAACAAACATTATGGATTGCGATTGCAGGTGACGGGACTCAGCGGATATTATACTTTGTTAAATCAATCACAAAACCACTTCACAAATGAGCCAATGCCAAATCCGGGTGATTTTGTTACAGAGACTTCTTATCAGCAGGAAAGAAACGGATATCGGAAGAATGCTGGAACTTCGATTGCGATACGTTTGAATCTGGGAAAATTAGGAACTTTAAATTTGAAGAATACAGTGGAAAAATATCTGTGTGGTTCCCGGGTGCCTGTGTATTATAATAATGAAAGAATCGGGCAAACCTATGAAGAAATAATGGAAGTAGCTCATGCTGTAGCGGGAGAGAAAGTTTATGAACTGACGGATGAATTGAAAGAACAGTTTGATCAGGTGTTTCCAGAGTTGCAGGGAAAGTATCCACAAATTGTAATGACAACCATTCCGTTGGACACAAAGGAAGATCATGTCTTGTATGGAATATCGGGTGTACTTGTAAAGTATGATGTACGTTTTGAAAAATCTTCTTATTGTCAAGTGAAAGATTTGGAATATAGTGTTAACGGATATATTGAAGAGATAGATAAAAAGATTGAATTGCGATTATTTAGTAGCTATGTAGGAGAAGATATGGATCATACCTATAAATGGTGGGAGTTAAAAGAAAAATATGGAGTAGAAGTAGTGGATGCACTTGCTAATATTTTTGAAAAGTGTGATGTATGTCCTCAATCAGAGGAACAATTAGGAGAGGTGTGGAGTCCTTTTCGAGCATCTGTTGGCTTATTTGAAATGTGGAAAAGTTATCATGATAATAAACAGGATCAACATATGAGGATATTACTTGAAAAATTTGAGTGTCCAAATATTATTTCTTTTGAGCCAAATTTGCGAGATGATTTAATTAAGTGCGCGTATCAAGGTGTTTACGTGGGGAGTATATCTGGAGGATTTAGAACAGATCATTCACAGATAGGAATGTTTTTCTTGGAGGATGAATGGAAGCCAACTACACAAGTTAGTCGTGCTGAAATGACGCAACTTCCGTTAGAAGTTGGTTTGTATATTTGTGGTGTTGCAAAAAAAATATAGTATATTAGGGGAGTATTTGTGCGTAAAAGATGTGTGGGGCTTCTGCATGGATCTTATACAAAAAGATTGGAGAAAGGTGAGAATACTTCCATTAAAACGATGGTTGGAACAGAATCAAAAGGATTATTTTGAGGAAAGAAGTCGTTTTTTAAAAGAAGCCATTTTTTCAAAAAAGCATTTTAAAAATATCTATATAAATAATCCAAAAGATGCCGTTGTAAGTAATGATGGACTTTTTGTCTTATTAAATTTGTATCAAGATGCGTACTTACAAGCACATAATCAGATGAAGATCAATTATGAGAAGGGGCAGGTTATTTCATTTTTTAAAAAAAAGAAAAATGAACCAGATGAGATTTTTGAGCTTTTTCCGCCAATGTTATTTTGCAAAGCCGCAAGTGAAAAAAGTCGAAAATACCTTTGTTGTGTAGATCCTTCTTGGCGGAAAGGAATTACGCTTGATCATCCTTTTGTAATTTGGCTCATGAAGAATGCTATTTTAATGAATAAATATTACCAAAGACAGTTTAAGCAGATCATAGACTGCCTTCGATACAAATCGGCAACAGTTATTATCGTTGAAGTAAATGCTATTCGCCAGCAACTGATCAGCTTGCCCGAACATCATGGAGTGGATGTATATAACTTTCCGCAACTTAGCAGGGATGATTTCTGGTATATGGAAGATGACAGTGAGATATCTATATAGAGGAGTATTTTTCGGTGTTAGGTCAAATTCTGGGGTGTGATTCATTGAATCACGCCCCATAAATAGTTTTGGATCTGTTTAATTAAGAAATTTTCGCTTGTTCTGTAAGAAACGATAAAGTCGACTAAAAGCCATGAAAATGAAAAAAGATAGATGAAAACGGAAAAAAGTAGCTATATACGCATATATGTGCTATAATAAATTAGTTTAGGGAAATGAACATAACATAGTTATGAACAGAAGGAGAGTTGCAATGGCACACAAAAAGCTTTGTAAAACCCTTAAAATATTAGCAGGAGCGGCGGGTATTGCATTTGTTGGAATGCAGCTTGTCGCGAAAAAGAAAAAGGCTGACTATACATACAAGAATGAACCAGCAGAACAGAATCCATTTGAAGGCAAGAAGGTTGTTTTTGTAAAAAATGACAATGATGCTGAAAATGCAGATGGTGTCAGGGGACACTTGGAAGAGTCAGGTGTTGTTTTCACGCAAGAATCCTTATATAGTAAATATGCCAAGAGGGCATTAGATGTAGTTCTTTCGTTTGGAGGATTACTTGTTCTGTCTCCGGTATATGCAGCTATTGCGCTCGCAATTAAAATTGAGGACCCGGGACCTGTACTTTTCACCCAGAAACGGTTAGGAAAAAACAAGGAGTATTTCAAATTACATAAATTCAGAAGCATGAAAGTATCCACCCCTCATGATGTGCCGACACATCAGTTGGACAATCCGGATCAGTACATAACCAAGGTTGGCAAATTTATTCGCGCGCATAGTTTAGATGAATTACCACAGATCTGGGATATTTTTGTGGGAAATATGAGTATCATCGGACCGAGACCGGGATTATGGAATCAGGATCTGCTTACTGCAGAAAGAGATAAGTATGGTGCGAATGATGTGAAACCGGGATTGACCGGGTGGGCACAGATTAACGGAAGGGATGAACTGGAGATCCCGGTAAAAGCAAAACTGGACGGTGAATATGTGCAGAAACAGTCATTCTTATTTGATCTGAAATGTTTCTTAGGAACCATTTCTAAGGTTTCCCATGATGATAGTGTTGTTGAGGGTGGAACCGGAGAAATGAAAAAAAATAGTTACAATTATTCAGAAGGAAAAACAGATGAAGAACTGATTGGACATATTGGATTTGGTGAGACGGTAGAGGTGGATTTCAACACAAAGAAGAAAGTGCTGATTACCGGAGCCAGATCATATATTGGACAGTCGTTTATAGAATATGCACAGAAGCATTATTGTGACAATTTCGAAATTGAAGAACTGGATTTGAAAGATGAATCATGGAAAGAAAAAGATTTTTCAAACTATGATATTATCTATCATGTGGCTGGTATTGCACATGCGGATGTTGGAAAAGTTTCGGAAGAGACAAAGAAAAAATATTATGAGGTAAATACCGGATTAGCCGTTGAGGTAGCGGAAAAAGCAAAGAGAGAAGGGGGAAAGACATTTATCTTTATGTCTTCTATGATTGTTTATGGCGATTCTGCACCATACGGACAAGAGAGAGTGATTGATGAGACAACTGTTCCTCATCCGGCGAACTTCTACGGTGACAGTAAGCTTCAGGCAGATGTGGCTGTTCGAGAATTAGCGGACGATACTTATAAAGTCATTGTTTTGCGTCCGCCAATGATCTATGGAAAAGGCAGCAAGGGAAACTATCGTACATTGGCTCAACTGGCAAAAAAATTACCGATATTCCCAGATGTGGATAATGAGAGAAGCATGCTTTATATCGAGAATTTGTGTGAGTTTTTATGTCAGATCATGTTGCTTAAACCATATCATAGAAATTCAGTTGTATTGTTGCCTCAAAATGGAGAGTGGACAAAGACATCTGATATGGTAAAAGTGATTGCAAAGGCTAGTGGGAAAAAGATAACAGAGTTACAATGTCTTGCACCGGCAGTCTGGATTGGAAGTAAGGTGCCGGGAAAGATCGGCGGGCTGGTGAATAAAGCATTTGGAAATAATTGTTATGAGTTTGAAGCATCATCCTATGGTGGTCTGAAATACCAGAATATAACTGTAAAACAAAGTGTAATGGAGATAAATTCATAGAATAATGAAAAAGAAAGTTTTATTTTTAGTTAATCATGATGTTGTGATTTATAATTTTCGGTTAGAATTGGTAGAAAAACTGATTGAAGAAAACTATGAGGTCTATATTTCATCTCCATATGGAGAAAGAATAGATGATTTAATAAAATTAGGGTGTCATTATTATGATATCTGTATTGATCGTCATGGGATGAACCCGTTAAGAGAGTTAAAACTGTTATGCGACTATCGCAAGTTGATACGGAATATTAAACCGGATATCATATTAGGGTATACCATCAAACCTAATATATATGGGGCGTTGGCTGCACAAAAATATAATATTCCATTTGTTGCAAATATAACCGGTTTAGGAACAGCCGTTGAAAACGCAGGAATGAAGCAAAAAGTTTTAGTTCGGCTCTATAAGCGCGCTTTTAGAAAGGTGCAAAGGGTATTCTTCCAAAATGAAGAGAATAAGCAGTTTTTTGTAAAACACAATATTGCGAGAGACAAACATGGAATGCTTCCGGGATCTGGGGTGAATTTAGAGAGATTTCCGTTGTTGGATTATCCAGATGATCGAGATTGTGTTCGATTTGCCTTTATTTCCCGTATTATGAAGGAAAAAGGGATTGATCAATATCTTGAAGCTGCTAAGAAAATAAAGACGAAATATCCAAACACAGAATTTCATATTTGTGGTTTTTGCGAGAAGGAGTATGAAGGACAACTTGAAGAATTAAACAAGGATGGAACGGTAATTTATCATGGAATGATTCGGACTGTGTCTGAATTTTTAGGAAATATTCATTGTGTTGTTCATCCAACCTATTATCCAGAGGGGATAAGCAATGTACTGTTGGAGGCTTGTGCTTCCGGAAGACCGATTATTACAACGAACAGATCTGGTTGCAGGGAAATCGTAGACGATGGTGTAAATGGGTATATGATTGCGCAAAAGGACAGTAAGAAACTCATAGAGGCTGTTGAGAAATTTATTAATTTAAGTTTTGAAGAAAAAAAAGTTATGGGATTGGCTGCAAGGAAGAAAGTTGAGCGCGACTTCGACAGACAGATTGTTGTTGAAGCTTATATGAATGAAATACATTTTATATCGAAAGGCTAATAAAATGTCTATAGACAAGAAGAAGATATGTTTTATACGTGCCAAGCAAAAAGAAGATTACGTTTTTGATGGTATCAAAAACATGGGATATAAAATATTTATCCCTTACAAGGATGTCAATATTTTTATGAGATGTTTGAGAGAATTGTGGTTTCGAATGAAATTGCCTCATAGAGAAATATGGATTAATTCAAATATAAAAAATATTGATGCAAGTTACATTATTGTAAAAGATCCGTTAATTGTTCCTGAATTTATTAAATATTTGCGGCAAGTATTTCCTTATAAAATTATTATATTAGACTATGATAATAG
>ENA-OUQF01002223-OUQF01002223.1-human-gut-metagenome-genome-assembly--contig:-NODE-2223-length-10139-cov-5.928897_pt1 | contig 10139 bp, 9 predicted proteins | sample MGYA00237947_ERZ548826 | MGnify/ENA primary metagenome ERZ548826 (study PRJEB26490, sample SAMN05194701) | human gut metagenome | biome: terrestrial biome; feature: human-associated habitat; material... | reverse complement strand
CAGGCGATAGCCCACTGACAATACCATTTTATGAAAAGTGTGGTTTTGTCCGTTCACATATCATATCAAATTTCTTTACAGATAATTACGACCACCCAATCTGTGAGAGTGGAATACAACTGGTAGATATGGTGTATTTGCAAAGGCCTTTATAATCTAAATTCCAGTTTGCCGAATCCGCGGCGCAAATCCTGCACTGTAAGAAACAAAGAATAGGTTTTTGAAAAAATCGAATAATTTACATGGAAAACCCACTGAAATCTTATGATTTCAGCGGGTTTTCTGGTCCGAGTGTAATTATAGGATTTCAGAAAACGCAGATATATCAACGGTTTTCTGGCAGTCGGCAAGAGGTATTTATTCTAAAAACATAAAAATGCAGAAATGCTCAATAAACATAGCACTTATAAGATATAGCCACTACTATGTTTTATAGTTGCGGAATGCCTGTTTCCAGCTCGATCTCATTATATGCCATTTTTAATTCTTTGCGAAAGAAATTGTATTCTGACACAATGCAACAAATCCGTCCCGTGTGGACAGGGCGGCAAACGAAATTGTCTTTGCGCACTGCACGCTGCCGTTGGATATGCCGGAGAAATACCATCTGGACACGCACTTTGAGTCGAAGATCGGCGTTGCCATCGCGGGCGATATTCCGCCCGGCAAGGTGACAATCTTCAAGGCCAGCGCGGATTTGAGTCACTACTTTGTCGCGTCCGGCGAGATTGTCGAAGATCTGCACGAGGATGATCTTTGCCGCACGCAGATCCGGGTTCACTGCGATGTGCCGGTGGAGCAGTTCCTCAACTCCCATGTCGGCAATCACTATCTGGTTTGCAGAGGTGATTACGCGGGCGCTGTGCGTGCCTGCTTCGGCTTTTAATCTGCCATAAAACGAAACCGCCCACCGGAAATTTCCAGTGGGCGGTTTGTGCTTGTGATGCATTGCTTTATTTCCGGTAACCGGCCCACATGGTGTCTGTGGCCTGACGGATGGCGCATGTCACATCTTCTACCAGTGCTGCGTCCCAGGCGGACGGCTCTGCGCGGAGGAAGGAGGTCTTATCCACACGGTTATCAAAAATACCGATCGGCACATGATAGGTATTTCCGTGCGCCTTCACAGTTACGGTGCCCTTCTGCTCGGACGTGTTTACAAGATACTCCATATCGTCGCAGCCGTATTCTCCCAGCATGACGGCCAGCGGCACGCCATGGTGCAGGTTCGAGCCGGGATCGTTGGGGTCGGCGCGGTCGGCATTTTTGCGGCGGGACTCCTCCGGTGTGACCCAGATGTAGAGGATTGCGGCGTTTTCCAGAATTTCTGGGCAGAACATCGGAAGCGAATACTGGTATCCGTCGGAGCCTGTCAGCGGCATCGACGCGCCGTCCGGTCCGCCGCGCGCGCACTCAATGATAATGGTCTTGCCGTCAAAGGAGTCGGGATAAGCGTCCTGTTTTTCTTTCAGCATGGCGGCCGCCTCGGCTTCCAGCTTTTCCGCCAGTTTTTTGCGGATTTCTTCCGGGAGCTTTCCAAGCCGCGGCGCAATGCCGACGATCTGACCGGCTCTGTCGTAACGATCAAAAAGCAGCTGCGCGCAGGAATCAGGCTTCTGCACGTTGCGGTTGAGCAGATCGTGATAGTCCTCGTTCAACAGGCAGCAGAGCGTGCCCCAGTCTCTTCCGTCAATGAAGGGCTCCTCGCCCGGATAGAAGAGTCTGGCCTGGCCCATAGCTTCGAGTTCATTGTCGATGCGGCGCATCATATGGACGTAGGGGAAATCATCGAGCTGGAGGTTTTCGCCGATGTGGAACTCCTTTTTGAGCCGTTCGGGCTCGATGTTCGCCATAAAGTTACGGACTTCGGATTTGCCGGACGCGGGAAGCGCCTGCAGCAAGACGACCTTGAATACGTTGTTTTCCATAGTTCATTCCTCCTGTGCCGCGTGATGCGGCTCTGTGTTCAATCGCTGCAAAATTGCAGCCACTTGGTTTTGTCGACGGGAATCTCGCGATGCTGCAGCACATACTGTGTGACGAGATCAGAGATTTCTGTCAAATTTTCCGATACAAGCGGACAGCTCTTGTAGCAGCCGTAGCCGCCGGCGCCGGAGGCGCGGTAATTGTTGAGGCAGAGCGTGAGCGTCTGATCATCAGGCAGCTCTCTGCCCTGGTAGACGATGGACCGTACGCGCCGGCCGACCGGCTGGTAAAGGTCTGCCGTGACGGTAAGCCCGGAAAAATAGTCGTAGTTGAAATGCTGGATGATTGGCCGCAGGAATGTGTCGCTGATGCAAAGGCTTCCGTCCGGCGCAAAATCAAAATAGGAAAGGCTCCGTTCCAGCGCGGCCGTCAGAACAGCTCTTGTGACGCGGATGGTCTGGAGCGTGTTGGGAAATGCGTAGGCCGAGACGATGGCACGGACGGTCACATCCTGCGGAAAATCAACCACACGATTGGAAAGGCTCGTGAGAGAAATGTCCGCGCCGGAAGCTTCCAGTTGCACCTGATTGATGAGGTTTGCGAGCAGGGAGCCGTTTTTCGCCAGCGTCAGAGGATCTTCCGCCGGAATCGGCACATCAAGCCGGCCAACCGGTGTATCGAGCCAGCGGGCAGTCTGTGCCTCGGCACTCTGAAGTGCGTCTGCGGCAGCCGGAAGCGCGACCGATCCTGCCGGTATCAGCTGGGAGACGGCATGGACGCTTCCACGGTCGGCCGTTACGTCCATGCGGATAAACTTTGCGGCTTTTTCCGGCGGCTGGCAGGTATACGTCCCGCCGATCTGAAGATTTTCGGCCTGCATATGCTGGTGCGCTGCAAGCAGAATATCAAACCCAAGCTCCCGGCAGATACGGCAGCCTTGGTTCTCGCTGGTCTGTGAGAGAATTTTTCCTGTTTTGACGTCCGCTTCGAATCCGCCGTGGTAGATGCAGATGGTGAGGTCTGTTTTGTGCCGCAACTCGGAAAGTGCGGACCAGGCGGCGGCAAATGCGTCGGTCACAGTGATGCCGGCCATATTCTCTGCGCTTTCAAACTGTGTGACAAAGGGCGTAATAATACCGGTCAGGCCGACGCGAAGCCCATTTTCCATGGTAACAACGGCCGTTTTCTCCACGCCGCGGATACCCTCCACATTTGCGCACAGGCAGCGAGCGTTCAAAGCGGCAAGATAGCGCTCGATGGTCTGTTTCCCATAGTCGAAGTCATGGTTGCCGAGCGTTACAAAATCATACCCGCCGAGGTTTAAAAGCGCGGCCGGGAGCGTTGTGACATCGCGCGCTTCATGGCTCAGATAATAGGTGAGGGGACTGCCTTGCAGGGTGTCGCCGCCGTCGATAACAAGGGTGTTGCCGTCTTTCCGGAACTGCGCCATGCAGTTGGCAAGGCCGGAGTCTGCCGGCAGGCCGGTGGCATAATCAATCGGCGAGAAGCAGCCGTGGATATCGCTGGTATAGTAGATTGTCAATGTCTTTTCCATAGTAATGGCCCTTGAGGATACGTTGGGGGCGCTCAGAGCGCCCCCCGGTTTTTTTATTCGCCGTGCGCAAGCTTTCTGCGGATGCGCGTGGAGATGAGTTCGATGATCAGAACAAGCACCATCAGGCCCCAGACGAACGAGCCGACCATACCCCAGCGGCGGGAGTTGAGACACTGCACCAACGACGCGCCGATACCGCCCGCGCCGACGATGCCGAGCGTCGTGGCGTCTTTGAGGTTGATGTCAAAGCGGTAGATCGTAGTCGAGATGAAGCTTGCCGTCAGCTGCGGCAGAACGCCGTAGCGGATTTTCTGGAACGGCGTGCAGCCCATGGCGTCCAGACTTTCGAGAATGTGCGTATCCAGATCTTCAATGGCCGTGATGTACATTTTGGAGATCATGCCGATCGAGCAGACCGACTGCGTGATAACGCCGCAGGCGGCGCCCGGGCCTGTCACACGGATCCACATCAGCGCCCAGACAATGGACGGGATGGTGCGGATCATCAGAATCAGAATGCGGACAATGTACGCAACCGCCTTCGGCATGATATTGAACGAGGCCAGAAACGCGAAGGGGATGGCCAGAATTGCGCCGAAAATAGTACCGAGCACAGCAATGGCAATGGTTTGCAGCAGCAGATACGGCACATCGGAGTCGCCGGTACCGAACAACAGATTTGTGTCCGGGTGGAACACGCCGTGGACGACACCCTTGGCGACCTCCGTACCGGTGGCGGTGAGGCCCGTAAAGTGGATGTCGTCTGCCGACCAGCCGACAAGCAGTGCGACCGCCAGCACAATCACAAGGTACAAAATCCACTTGCGCGGGCGGTTTTCATACATTTCAAGCGTGGTGAGCTTCCGGTCAAGCGACTGCTCCAGCATGGCGATTTTGTCTTTCTTTTCCATCTTGCAGCCTCCTTTCAGCTCAGCTTCTTGCGAAGGTATTCGCTGAAGAAGTCGATGATGACAACGACCACGAACAGCGACAGCAGCACCGTGCCGAGACTGTTGTAATCGCGCCAGCCGATGCGCTCGTTGATCGTGATACCAAGGCCGCCAGCGCCGACGTAACCGAGAATTGCCGATGCGCGCACGTTCATTTCAAAGCAGTACAGGCTGTGGCTTAAATAAACGGGCAGAATCTGCGGCACGCAGGCGGACCAGAATGCCTGGAACTTGTTCGCGCCGAGCGCTTCCATCGCCTCAAACGGCCCCATGTCGATGGTTTCAATCGACTCAAAGAGCATTTTGGCCACGATACCAAAGGTAAAGATGGCGATTGCGATGGTGCCGGAAAACGTGCCGAGCGAGAAGATCAGCGCGCACACGAGTGCGATGATCAGAGTCGGCAGTGTCCGGATAAGGCCAAGCAGGAATCGGATGAGCCAGACGACGGGAATGCTCTTGTTGATGTTGCTCGACGAGAGAATCGCAACCGGCAGCGCCAGCACGCAGCCGATGACCGTACCGAGAATCGACATTTTGATGGTATCGATCAGAGGAGAAACGACCTTCGGGAAGAACGACCAGTCCGGCTGAAGAATTTTCTCCAGAAGGTCCACCATCTTGCGGAATTTTGTGATGACGACGTGCAGATCAAAGCCTGTCATGCGAAGAGACAGCCAGATTGCAACGGCCAGAAAAAGGACGATTACCGGCGTGCGGCTTCTGCACCGCTGGACCGAATGTCCATTGGGAAGCGTTACGGTCTGGGGTTTGAAGATGCGGTCGTAGAGTGTAAGCTTCATCAGAGAAGACGTGTTGTTTTCCATGGCTTAGCCCTCTGCTCTGGCAGCCTTCGGCAGCTCGCCCTCGCCTTCGCCCATGGTGGGCGCCTTTGCGCCGTTGTAGACCTCGTCGATCTGTTCCTGGGTAATGGTGCTGGCCGGGCCGTCAAAAACGATTTCGCCCGCGCGGATGCCGATGACGCGGTCACAGTATTTGAGCGCGAGGTCCACGTGGTGGATGTTCAGCAGAATCGAAATTTTATATTCCTTGTTGATGCGCACGAAGTCCTGCATGACCTGCTTGGCCGTGATGGGGTCAAGGGAAGCGACAGGCTCGTCGGCGAGGATGATCTTCGGATTCTGGTTCAGCGTGCGGGCCAGGGCCACGCGCTGCTGCTGACCGCCGGAGAGCTGGTCACAGCGGGTATAGGCCTTATCCAAAATGCCTACCTTGTCCAGACTCTCTAATGCCCGCATTTTCTGCTCTTTTGTAAAAATGCCGAGCAGTACCCGGAAAAACGGCATATCTGGGACATCGGCCGTCAGAACGTTCTTGATCGCCGTGCTGCGGGAAACCAGATTGAAGCTCTGGAAGATCATGCCGACCTTGCGGCGGTAGCGCCGGAGCTCTTTGCCGCGCAGAGAGTCCACCGTGACACCGTCAACGGTCAACTCGCCCTTGGAGATATCGTGCATCCGGTTGATGCAGCGCAGAATCGTCGACTTGCCTGCGCCCGAAAGGCCGATGATGGCGACAAACTCGCCCTGCTCAATTTGCAGGTTGATGTTTTTCAGTGCCGTGAAGCCGTTCGGATAAGTCTTATACACATTTTTGAATTCAATCATGCTGCGACTCTTTTCTTTCTGAGGATTTGAATGGAGAATATCGGAGATGTGCTTTTTGCTGAGATATCTGTAAAACGAAAAGCGCCCCGTTGACGCGGGGCGCTTTATTCATTTGGACGTTATTTGGTTGATGACGGATTACTCGGCAACAGCCTGCAGAGCAGCGCGTGCGCCGTCGTAGTCAGCGTCGGTCGCCTTGGCGTAGCCGGTGTGGCTGTAGACGTCGAAGATGGCCTTGCCTTCATCGGTGCCGATGATGTTGATGAAGCAGTCCTGAAGGGCAGCGACGATTTCGGGGGTGTAGTACTGGCTCTCCTTGGAGATGGCGACGGTATCGTTGTAGATGCCCTCGGTGACGCCAATGACGTTCATCTCGTTCCAGATGGAGTCGGAGCGGCCCATGCCCTGCTTGCCGGTTTCGTCCTGCTGGTCGGTGGGCAGCGTCCAGGATGCTTCGTAGTCGTTACGGCCGTCGGCGTAGCAGACGATGATATCGACGGATTCCGCAGCAGCGTAGGAGAACGCGGTGCCGTAACCGGAGTCGATGGGCATGACGTTGGACAGATCAGAGATCTTCTTGCCGTCGTAGTTGGCCATCAGCCACATGGACGGATAGATGTAACCGGCAGAAGAGGAGGTCTTCTGGACAGCCCAGGTTGCCTTGTCGAGGTCTTCCCAGGTAAGCTTTTCGCCAGCATTGACCTTAGCAGCGAGTTCCTGACCATAAGCAGACGGAGTAGCGTAGATCAGAGAGCGGTAGTAGGTGACCTGCGGGCCATCCTTCTTGGTGGCGTTGGCTTCACCGTTCCAGTCGGCGGGGTTGGTGGAGTCGTTGGACAGGCCGTTACGGGTAGCGGTCAGGATGACATCCACATCGTCGGAGTACAGCGCGTACGTGCCGCCGGGCAGCCAGCCCAGATCGATGGAACCGGCAGACATAGCCTCGCCGGTGGCGTCGTAGCTGGTGCCGACCGTGATGTCGACTTCGTCGATGTCGTAGCCGAGCTTGGACATTTCAGCCTTCACGAGTTCGGGAAGGTTCTTCGTGCCAGTGATGATGACGTCGGCGTCCTTGGAGGGAACAAACTCAAGCGTCAGTTTGTCGAAATGCTGGTTTTCGGTGGTTTCTTCGGTCGTGGTTTCTTCAGCTGCGGGTTCCGTGGTTTCGGTGGTTTCCGTGGCCTCAGTGGTCGTGGTTTCCGTTGTGGCGGGGTCAGCGGGGGTCTCGGTCTTGGCTGCGCAGGCGCAGAAGCCGATTGCCATGACCGCCACGAGGAGCAGTGCAATGATCTTCTTCATTTTCTATATTCCTCCTGAAACATGTGTCCGCGGCAGTGCCGCGGTGGTGAGCTGAGACTGCGCACAGCGCAGCCCCGCAAGATACCGGTATTTCTACCGAAGCAAATATACCACATCCTGTGAGACAATACAAGAAGTCAAATACAAGAAATATGTCAAATTTTCTTCAAATTTTCTTAAATTCGGCATAATAATCTGAAACTGTCCACAGCACAAAGACAAATGTTCAAAACGGCGCGCAGCGCACCTTGCCGATGGAAACATAGCCGTTCAGAACCGCGTGGATATCGCTGCCGTCCGTCACGGCGTCTGCGTGCAAAACCTTTGCAACAGGCGACAGATAGCGCACACCGTTTTCCTCGCGGACGCATTCATAATAGTTTTCGTAATACGACTGCTTTTCCGGGAAACGCTCGTACAGAATGCCGCGGCAGTCGCAGAGCGGACAGGTGGGGAAGTTGACGTTCCAGATTTCGCCCCGGCCGAGCGGCTTTTCCAGAAGCTCGCCAAGAACGGAGCAGAGGTAGTGATCGGTAACGTCGAAGGATTTGCCGTCGCGCATGGAAAATGCAATGGCGGGAACGCCGTGCATGGCCGCCTCTGTCGCCGCGCCGATGGTTCCGGAGTAGGCGACGTCAAGACCCGCGTTCAGCCCGTCGTTGATGCCGGACAGGACAATATCCGGGCGGAAGGGGAGCAGTGCGTTCAGCGCAACCTTGACACAGTCGGCGGGCGTGCCGTCTACGCTCCAGGCGGCCTCCACAGGAACCGGGAAATCATAGCGGTAGACCGCCATCTGGCTCTTTTCAGAGATAGTCAGGCGGACAGACATGCCGCTGCACTGGTGTTCCGGTGCAGCGACCCAGACCGTTCCAAATGAGGCAGCGGCGCGGGCCAGCTTTGCAATACCTTCCGACCGGATCCCATCGTCGTTCGCAATCAGAATTTTCAGCTTTTCTTTCATATGTGCAATACACTCCTTTGTGTGCCTATCTTATCACAGACAAAGAGCCGGAAACAAGCCGCAAATTCGACAAAAAGCCCCCATGAATTCAAAAATCTCTTCAATTCCCCAGAAGCCTCGCAGAGTTTTGCGCCCGCAGGCGAATATGCCCGCCATCGTTGACTTCCAGCCCTACATGGGCAAGGTCCGCAAGCCCGGCACAGGCTGCATCAGCCAGATCAATGACCATCTTTTTGAGGACCGCTACTCCCCGACATGGATCGACGGCAAAAAGCACGCCCGGAATGTGTATGCGCATACGCGCGAGGAATGCGAGGAGAAGCTGAAGGTATTGATCGCGGAGATGAAAGCGGAGCTGGCGGAGTTGAAACGGCAGAAGGCCGACAGGCATTGAACGGATGAACGGGATGCAGCCGCCCGGTGTCGGGCGGCTGCGATTGCGCTTTGCCAGATCGTTTGCTATAATGGAACAAATCGGGACCTCGAAGAGAGAACCAGAATTCGCGGTGGTAAGTATGGAATTAATAACAGAGAGATGTATGATCCGCAACATGAAAATGGAAGATGCCAACGATTTGTATCAAGTACTTTCAGACGCAAGCGTTATGATGTATGTTGAACAGGCTTTTGACATTGAAAGAGTAAACTCTTTTATTCAATTGGCAGGACTATGCAAACCACCGTTGGTTTATGCGATCGTCTGGAAAATGACAGGAACAGTAATTGGACACGCAATTTTTCATTGCTATGAGAAAAACGATTATGAGATCGGCTGGATCTTAAACCGAAATTACTGGGGAATCGGAATTGCGGATGAAGTAACAAAAGAACTGATAAAATGCGCAGGATATCTGGGCGCTGAAAGCTGCGTCATCGAATGCGATGAGCGACAAATCGCCAGCAAAAAGATTGCAATCAAAAATGGATTTGTATACGAAGATAAATCAGGCAGGCTTGAACGATATCGATTGATGCTGGGATCGGAAAATTCCAATTTACCGAATCCGTGGTGCAAATCCTGCGCCGCAAGAAGCAAAGAATAGCGTTTTTTCGAAAACCGAACAATTTGCATAGAAAACCCGCTGAAATCTTATGATTTCAGCGGGTTTTCTGGTCCGAGTGACTGGTTTCGAACCAGCGGCCTCGTGGTCCCAAACAGGAACCGAAAACTTTTTCCGGACGTTTCTAACGGTTTTTTATCGTTTCCGCTCGTATTCCGTTACTCTCGTGACCTCTTTTGAACCCCCATTTCCGCCTGTTCCGCGCGTGTCTGTAGTAATCCATGTGGTCAAAAACGCTTCCCGACAAAAAAGACGGGAAGCGTTTTTACATTCATCAGCTGGCTTATCCAAAGAAATACTGCTTCATATCTGAGACGCTGCCGTCCTTATCACAGAACCATTCGTAATCAGAGTGGCAATTCCGACAATGTGCAATTACATCGAACCCGCTGGGTGAGTGCCAGTTGTCGGCAATGCTCATGACTTCCAATGGTTTTCCGCAGGTCGGGCAGGCTCTGATTTTTCTTGCCTGACGAGCGGCACGATCTCTCTGCTCTGCCTCAATTGCATCTAAAAGGCCCTGCCAAAGATTTAGATTCGGCTCGTGTTCTGCGTAGTCTTCAAGATGCTGCCGAATGTCATCGGCAGCCAGCGTGAGAAACTTATCGTCCAGAAGCTGAAGATGACGCTTGATATAATCGGAAACCACCACGGGCATGCATGTGTTTCTGCCCATCGCATACCGCATTGCCGACAGCAGGATCAAGCGAAAGTCAGAGTCGCAGATCGGGGCGAGCAGGTCCTGAGGGAACAGCA
>ENA-OUQF01002218-OUQF01002218.1-human-gut-metagenome-genome-assembly--contig:-NODE-2218-length-10167-cov-8.631329_pt1 | contig 10167 bp, 7 predicted proteins | sample MGYA00237947_ERZ548826 | MGnify/ENA primary metagenome ERZ548826 (study PRJEB26490, sample SAMN05194701) | human gut metagenome | biome: terrestrial biome; feature: human-associated habitat; material... | reverse complement strand
GAGTCCGAGCCGGAGGTGTTGATGATGGGCAGGATCTTGTTCATGTCGTCCTGCATGATGGGGCTGGAGATGGACTCCTCGCGGGCCAGCATGGCGTCCGTGTTGCCCTTGATGGTGTTGATCTCGCCGTTGTGCAGGATGAAGCGGTTGGGGTGGGCGCGCATCCAACTGGGGTTGGTGTTGGTCGAAAAACGGCTGTGCACCATGCCGATGGCGGATTCGTAGTCCTCGTCCTGCAAGTCGAGGTAGAACAGGCGCAGGTCGTGGACGAGGAACATACCCTTGTACACGATGGTGCGGCTGGACAGGCTGGGCACATAGGTGCCGTTGCTGGCTTGTTCGAACACCCGGCGGATGATATAGAGCTTGCGGTCAAAGTCGATGCCCTTGCTCACCTTGGCGGGCTTTTTGATGAAGCACTGCCAGATGGAGGGCATACAGTCGCGGGCTTTCTGGCCCACGGCGTCGGGGTTGACGGGCACCTTGCGCCATGCGAGGAACTCCAGCCCTTCCTTGCGGGTGACCAGCTCGAACAGCTTCATAGCCTGTGCCCGCAGATGCTCGTTCTGGGGGAAGAAGAACATGCCCACGCCGTATTCGCGCTCGTTGCCCAAGGAGATGTTCATCTCGTCGGCGACCTTGGAGAAGAACTTGTGGCTGATCTGTAACATGATGCCCACGCCGTCGCCGGTCTTGCCCTCAGCGTCCTTGCCGGCGCGGTGCTCCAGACGCTCCACGATGGAGAGCGCATCGCTGACGGTCTGGTGGCTTTTGCGGCCCTTGATATCCACCACCGCGCCGATGCCGCAGGCGTCGTGCTCGAACTGGGGATCATACAGGCCGAGAGGCGTGGCGTTTTCCGTAAATTTTTCCATTGCCTTTCCCATCCTTGTTCTCTAAAATGAAAATCCTTCGGCTGCGGCACCTTCCGCAGCGCGTCCTCAAAACACGGAAAAACAAAAAGACGCCCCAGATGGGCAGACTCTACCCATCTGGAACGCCTTTGTTCCGTTACCTCTTATTATACTGACCGCTGAAAAATTTTCAAGCGACAGTTGCGCCAAACGTAAAAGCCAAAATTCCGCCCTTCTTGTGCGGTTTGATGGAGAGGTGAAAGCATTTCACTTCGAACCAAGGATCGCGTTCAGGTCTTCCTCCGGGGTGGTCACAGCCATGAGGCCATACTTCTCCTGCAGCACCTTCACCACGCCCGGCGAGAGGAAGGCGGGCAGGGTGGGGCCGAGCCGGATGTTCCGGATGCCCAGCGCCAGCAGCGCAATGAGGATGCAGACGGCTTTTTGCTCGAACCAGCAGAGCACGAGGGAAAGGGGCAGGTCGTTCACGCTGCACTGGAAGGCATCGGCCAGCGCCAGCGCGATCTGGATGGCGCTGTAGGCGTCGTTGCACTGGCCCACATCGAGGATGCGGGGCAGCCCCGCCACCGTGCCAAGGTCGAGATCGTTCAGCCGGAACTTGCCGCACGCCAGTGTCAGGAGGACGGTATCCGGCGGGGTGAGCTTCGCAAACTCGGTGTAGTACCGGCGGGAGGGGCGGGTGCCGTCGCAGCCGCCCACAAGGAAGAAGTGCCGGATCTGCCCGGCCCGCACCGCAGCCACGATCTCGCCCGCGTGGGAGAGGACGGCATTCCGCGCAAAGCCGGTCACGACGCTGCGTCCGCCGTTCATGCCGGGCATGGCGGTGTCTTCCTTGTATCCGCCCAGCTCCAAGGCTTTGGCGATGAGGGGTGAGAAATCCCGCTCCGGCCCGATGTGCTGGATGCCGGGGTAGGAGACGACCGAGGTGGTGTACACCCGGTCGGCGTAGCTGGCCCGCAGGGGCATGATGCAGTTGGTGGTGAACAGGATGGGCGCGGGGATGTCCTCAAACTCCCGCTGCTGGTTCTGCCACGCGGTGCCGAAGTTGCCCTTCAGGTGGGGGTAGCGATGCTTCAGCTCCGGGTAGCCGTGGGCGGGCAGCATCTCCGAGTGGGTGTACACGTTGATGCCTTTGCCCGCAGTCTGTTCCAACAGACATTTCATATCGTAGAGATCGTGGCCGGAAATGACGATGAAGGGCCCTTTCTCGATGACCAGTGGCACCTCCACCGGTTCCGGCTGGCCGAAGGCACCGGTGTTGGCGGCGTCCAGCAGCTCCATGCAGCGGTAGCTGGCCTCGCCGGTCTTCTGCACCAGCGCCCAGAGCGCGTCGATGGAGCACTCGCTCCCGATGGCTTGCAACGCCTCACAGAAAAAGCGGTCCAGCTCCGGGTCGATGCGGCCCAGCACCCGCGCGTGGTAGTTGTAGGCCCCCATCCCGCGCAGACTGAACAGCACGAAGGACTTCAGGCTGCGGATGTCTTCGTCCGGTTCGTGCCAGAGCTTCTGCATATCGTAGTCGAACCCGATGCCGGGGCACGCGGCGTGGACGGTCTCGGTCAGTTGGTCCACGGTCTGCGGGTCAAAGTTTACGTTGGTGATGGTGGTGAACAGCCCTTCCATCAGCAGCAGGGCCTGTTCCGGGGCCGGGGCCCGCCCTTCGCCGACAAGCTGCCCGGCGTAGGAGATGAGCGCGCCGGTCAGCCGGTCCTGCGCCGCTGCGGTCTCAGCGCTTTTGCCGCAGACCCCGGCTTTCCCCGTACAGGCCGTGCAGTTGGCCGCTTGTTCGCATTGAAAACAAAACATCGCTTCGTCCATTTCAAAGCCCTCTTTTCGTTTGATGTGGTCAGTATGGACGGGGTGGCGGGGCTTTATACAGGCCGCATCTCCGGGCGGGGCAGGACAGCGGATCGATACAAAAAGAGCCGCGCTCTTGCGAACACGGCTCCTGAATTTAATAATCGAGCGGGAGATATAATGGAATGCACTCACCCTCGCCTTCGCTCAGGCTGAAAGTCAAGTCGTCGTCAAGGTCAAGGAAGTCATGTTTGCGGTATAGATGCTCACCGGCTTCAGAAGAGGCCAGTGTTACAACAGCGGCGCCTACAAAGCCCTCCCGAATTTGTTCGATACGGTCCAGACATTCGATCAATAAATAATCACCGAGATAAAGATTGGTGCCGTCAGGCATCTGCCCTTGAAATTGATGCTGCGCACGCTCATCCAGTGCAAAATAACCGATATGGATTGCGCCGCCGGATTTTACCCGAAAACCATTTTCTAGCTGATCCACAGAACCGGCACTGATGTTATAATAACCTAAAATACAGTCGTTTGCTTCGGTCAGATAAACATAAGTCTTGCCAATGCTGGAGTTTAAAGCATCCGGACTGCGTAAAAACAGATTAAGATAGGGATTGCCGCAATCAAAATTTCGTGCTAATGGTGTGAGCGTGTGAGTGTACTCTACAACATTCATGACTTATTTTTCACCCGGCCCCTGAATTTTGAAAACAATCTTACCATCGGTGCTTTTTGAGGCGGAAAGCGGATGCGACAGGCAATAATTTCGAATCTCCATGGCCTCCTTGGAGGGAACACGCTTTTTCAAAATTTTCTTCTTGCTGCAAAATGTGCCATTGTACGGTACAGTGTAATTCATGCTTGGCACCTCCTGTCTATCATTGTGCTTTTATTATAAACGATACACCGCACTTTGTCAAACACACAAAAAGAGCCGCGCTCTTGCGAACACGGCTCTTGAAAATGCGATGGAACAATTAGTAGGTGATGCCCTGTGCCATCATGGCGGTAGCGACCTTCAAGAAGCCGGCGCAGTTTGCACCGACCATCAGGTTGCCCTCGGAACCGGCGGCAACGGAAGCGTCATAGGAAGCGTGGAAGATGCCCTCCATGATGCCCTTCAGCTTTGCATCGACCTCTTCGAAGGTCCAGCTCAGACGCTCGGAGTTCTGGCTCATCTCCAGACCGGAGGTTGCGACACCACCGGCGTTGGCTGCCTTTGCGGGTCCGTACAGGACGCCGTTGGACAGGTAGACCTCGATGGCCTCCGGGGTGCTGGGCATGTTAGCGCCCTCGCAGACGACGGTGCAGCCATTCTTGACCAGAGCCTCAGCGGACTCCTTGTTGATCTCGTTCTGGGTCGCGCAGGGCAGGGCAATGTCGCAGGGGACAGTCCAGACCTTGCTGCAATCGGCAACATAGGTCGCACCCTCGTGGGTCTCGGCATACTCCTTGATGCGGCCGCGGCGGACTTCCTTCAGATCCTTGACGTAAGCCAGATCGATGCCGTTGGGATCGTAGACATAGCCATTGGAGTCGGACATGGTGACGACCTTGCCGCCCAGCTGGGTTGCCTTCTCGCAAGCGTAGATGGCGACGTTGCCGGAACCGGAGATGACCACGGTCTTGCCGGCGAAGCTGTCGTTGCGCATACACTTCAGAGCCTCAGCGGTGAAGTAGCACAGGCCGTAGCCGGTAGCCTCGGTACGAGCCAGAGAACCGCCGAAGGTCAGGCCCTTGCCGGTGATCATACCGCCTTGGAAGCTGTTGGTCAGGCGCTTGTACTGGCCGAACAGGTAACCGACCTCGCGGCCGCCGACACCGATATCACCGGCGGGGCAGTCCACGAACTGACCGATGTGGCGGTACAGCTCGGTCATGAAGCTCTGGCAGAAGCGCATGACTTCCATGTCGCTCTTGCCCTTGGGGTTGAAGTCGGAACCGCCCTTGCCGCCGCCCATGGGCAGGGTGGTCAGGCTGTTCTTGAAGGTCTGCTCAAAGCCGAGGAACTTCAGGATGCCCTGATTGACAGAGGGGTGGAAGCGCAGACCGCCCTTGTAGGGGCCGATGGCGCTGTTGAACTGGATACGGTAGCCGCGGTTGACCTGAACCTTGCCCGCATCATCGACCCAAGGCACACGGAAGGTGATGATGCGCTCCGGCTCGACCAGACGCTCGATCAGGCCAGCCTTCTCGTATTCGGGGTGCTTCTCCACGACGGGCTGGATGCTCTCCAGAACCTCGCGGACAGCCTGCAGGAATTCGGGCTCGTTTGCATTGCGCTGAGCCAGACCATCATAAACACGTTTCAGGTATTCATTCGTCAACATAATCGAATACTCCTTTTCCCATTTATACTTTCACCCGTTCTGTCCCAATATCACAGAACGCTTTATCATTATAAAGCTTTCTGTACGGATTTACAAGAGAGCAGAACCAGAAAATCTTTCAAAAAAACAGAAGAAAAGATGAACCTACTTCACAAAAACATTTCGCTCTCTCGAAAAACTGCGTAAAATCTTGCTTTCTGATGCTTCACCGGGGGCATCGGAGCCGAGCAGGAGCGCATCATTGCATCCTGAAATGAGCGAAAAACAAATAAAAAATCCCCTGCGTGCTCAAGAGGAACACGGACAGGGGAAGGATCGATTGCTTTACTTCTTCAGCAGCTTCTCACAGGCGTCGGCGGCACCTTCCAGATACTGACCGGGATAGGTCTCGATCAGACCGGCGTCGGACAGGGAGGCCAACTGGGGGTCGATGGGGCACTTGGCCAGCACGGGCAGGTGGTGCTTGGCGGCCACCTCGTCCACATGGCTGTCGCCGAAGACGTTGATGTGTTTGCCGCAGTCAGGGCAGACGACATAGCTCATGTTCTCGACGATGCCGAGCATGGGCACCTTCATCATTTCGGCCATATTCACGGCCTTGGCCACGATCATGCTGACCAGTTCCTGCGGGCTTGCCACGACCACGATGCCGTCCACGGGCAGACTCTGGAAGACGGTCAGGGGCACATCGCCGGTTCCCGGAGGCATGTCCACGAACAGGAAATCGACGTCCTTCCAGACCACATCGGTCCAGAACTGCTTCACCGCACCGGCGATGACAGGGCCGCGCCAGACGACGGGGTCCTCTTCGTTCTCCACCAGCAGGTTGATGCTCATCACGTCGATGCCCATCCGGCTCTGGATGGGCCAGCAGCCCTTCTCGTCGGCCATGGCCCGGCCATGGATGCCGAACAGCTTCGGGATGGACGGGCCGGTGATGTCGGCGTCCAGAACGCCGCAGTGGTAGCCGCGGCGGGCCATAGCACAGGCCAGCAGGGCGCTGGTCATGCTCTTGCCGACGCCGCCCTTGCCGGACACGACGCCGATCACTTTTTTGACACTGCTGTTGGGGTTGGGGGCGTCATGCTGCGGGGCAGCATCGCGGGAAGAACATGCTGCGCCGCAGTTGGAGCAGTCATGGGTACATTCTTCGCTCATACTCTCATAAGGCCGGGCCGGACAGGGGCAGCGGCCTTTCCTCCTTCGTTGATGTTTGGACAAAAAGTCTTGACCGGCTCCTATCATATCATAAAACTAGGAAAGAAACAACCCACGGCCCAACTCATATTTTGCAAAGCCGCCTTCATATAGTAAAAGCGAAGATGGGGGAGGTGGGGCAATGCGGCAGAGCTACCTGAAAAACGCAGCCTTGCTCACGGGGGCGGACATCGTGCTCCGGCTGGCGGGGATGGGTTTGCGCATCTGGCTGGCCAACGCCTTGGGCGGCGAGGGGATGGGCCTGTACCAGTTGGTGCTGGCGGTGTATTCGCTCTTTGTCACGCTGGCGACGTCCGGCGTTTCGGTGGCGGCCACCCGCCTGATGGCCGAGGAGCTGAGCCGCAGCCGGGCCGAAGCGCGGGGGATGCTGGTGCGTCTGCTGGGGGCGGCGCTGCTGCTGGGCAGTGCAGCGATGGCCGCTCAGTTCGGGCTGGCGGGCTTGGCCGCAAAATGGTGGCTGGGGGATGTCCGGGCCACTGGGGCGCTGCGGGTATCGGCCTTCGGGATGCCGTGGATGGCGGTCTCGGCGGTGCTGCGCGGCTTTTTTATTGCGCGGCGGCGGGTGTCGCCCAACGTGGTGAGCCAGCTGGCCGAGCAGACGGTCCGGATCGGGGCCATCTGGTTCGCCCTGAGCCGGGGCACGGCGCTGGACGTGGGCGGCAAATGCACCGCCGTCCTCGCGGCAACGGCCCTGAGTGAAGCCGTCTCCTGCGGGATGATGGCCCTGTTTTACCGGCAGGAGGCGGTGTCCGCATTCGGTGCGGGCCCTGCCCGACGCCCGGCGGACCCGGCGAAGCGGCTGTGGGAGATCCTGTGGCCGGTGGAGGGCGGGCGCTGCCTTGCCAGCGCGCTCCATACCGCCGAAAACATGCTGGTGCCCGCGTGCCTGACGGTATATCTGCTGGCCGCCGGGGGCCGCAGCGCCGCCGTGGCCCAATACGGCAATTTGAAGGGGATGGCCCTGCCGCTGCTGACCTTTCCCTTCGGGCTGCTGGGGAGCTTATCCGTTCTGCTGATGCCGGAGATCACCCAAGCCCACATCCGGGGCGAGAAAAAGCGGCTTTCGGCTTTGCTGGACCGGATGCTGCGGCTGACGGGTTACTTCTCTGCGCTGGCGGGGGCGGTGTTCTGGGTGTGGGGCGGCCCGCTGGCAGACCTTCTGTACGGAGAAAACGGGGCCGAGGCGGGCTTTTATCTGACAGTCCTCGGCCCGGCCATGCCGCTGATGTACCTTGAAAGCATGGTGGACGGCGCAATGAAGGGGATGGGAGAGCAGAAGGCCGTCTTCCGCTACAGCCTGTGGGACGCTGTGCTCCGCATTGCGGGGGTCATGCTGCTGCTGCCCCGCTTCGGGATGCGGGGCTTTCTCTTCGTCATCCTGCTGTCCAGCGTTTATACCTGTCTGGCGAACACCGGGCGGCTGCTGCGCGTCAGCGGGGTGCGCCCGGCAGTGTGGCGCTGGCTGGGGGCTCCGGTGCTGGCGGCAGCCGTCTCGGCGGGGGCGGGGATGGTTTTCCGGGAAATGCTGGCAGCGTGGTCTGCCGGGGAGCTGCCGCTCCGTCTCGCCGCGCTGGCCGCGGGCGGCGGCGGGATGGGGCTCGTCGGGGCTGCGGCGGCGTGGCCGCTGGGCCTTGGGGAGGAAGTGCGGGCCATCCTCGGTGCGGAAAAAGCGGGGAAATCCGCCCGAAAGATGAAATCTTCTGGACACAGCGGCGGGAAACGAGTATAATACAATGGATACCATGGCGGAACAGGCTCTTTTCTGCCGCTGTGGCGAATAAACCGGCGCCGGACAAGACGCCGAAGGCAAAGAGGACTTTTTGTGAAGGATATCAAAAAAATCACGCCGCAGGTCTGGCTGCGCCGGGCGATGCTGGTGGTGCTGGATGCGGCGCTCATCCTGTTCAGCTTTTACTTTGCGCTGCTGCTCCGTGCCGATGGTGCGGTGGAAGCGGCGTGGTGGCCCCATAACCGGGCGCTGCTCTATGATAATCTGCCGTGGATCGTGGCCCTTTACCTCATCAGCTTTCTGGTGGGCGGGCTGTACTCGATCTTGTGGAAGTACGCGGGCGAGCGGGATCTCATCCGCCTCGGCGGCATGATCGCCGTGCCCACCGGCATCGTCTATTTCGTGAACCACGGCCTCATCCACGGCGTGCTGTTCGACTCCGCCAACGCGATGGCAGCGGTGCTCATCTTTTTGCTGGTGGGCGGGAGCCGTCTGGCGTGGCGGCTCTTCCTGAACCATCCCATCGGCGAGCGGATGCGGGGCGTCCCTGCCAAGGACCCCAACCGCCCGGTGCTGATCGTCGGCGCGGGCGAAGCCGGTGCGTGGGCCATCAACGTCTGCAAGTCCAACGAAAGCTACGGCCACCCCGTCGCTGCCGTGGACGATGATCCCGCCAAGTTCGGCCAGACCATCCACGGCGTGCCGGTGCGGGGTACGCTGGAGCAGATCCCGCAGATCTGCGAAAAGTACAACATCCACAGCATCGTCATCGCCATCCCGACGCTGCGGGGCAGCAAGCTGAACCATGTCATCGACCTCTGTGTCTCCACCCACTGCGCAGTCCAGATCTTGAGCGACCCGCAGCTGGTGGGGGCCGGCGCGCCGCAGCAGGAGGCATTCCGCGAACTGAACACCGCCGACTTCCTCTCCCGTGAGGAGGTCACGCTGGACATCGGGAAGATCTCCGGCTACCTGACCGGTAAGACCGTCCTCGTCACAGGCGGCGGCGGGTCCATCGGCAGCGAGCTCTGCCGTCAGGTCATGCGGTTCCAGCCCGGCAAACTGCTCATCTTCGATATCTACGAGAACTGTGCCTACGAGCTGCTGATGGAGCTGCAGCAGAAGTACGGCCGGGATATCCCGGTCACGGTGCTCATCGGCTCCATCCGGGACAAAAAGCGCCTCGATGAAGTGTTCGAGACCTATCACCCCACCGTGGTCTTCCACGCAGCGGCCCACAAGCATGTGCCGCTGATGGAGGTCAGCCCGGCGGAGGCGGTCAAGAACAACGTCCTTGGCACCAAGAACCTGCTCACCAGTGCCAGCGAGCACGGGGTGGAGCGGTTCGTCCAGCTCTCCACCGATAAGGCCGTCAACCCCACCAGCGTCATGGGCTGCACCAAGCGCATCTGCGAAATGCTGATCCAGACCTTCGCGGGCAACACCGACATGAAGTGCGTGGCTGTCCGCTTCGGCAACGTGCTGGGCAGCCACGGCAGCGTCATCCCGCTGTTTGAGGCACAGATCAAAAAGGGCGGCCCCGTCACCCTGACCGACCCCAACATCGAGCGCTACTTCATGACCATCCCGGAAGCGGCTCAGCTCGTGCTGCAGGCCGGTGCGCTGGCCGAGAGCGGCAGCATTTACGTCCTCGATATGGGCGAGCCGGTCAAGATCATGGATCTTGCCAAGCAGCTGATCCGCTTTTACGGCTATGAGCCGGGCGTGAACATGGAGATCAAGATCGTGGGCCTCCGCCCCGGCGAAAAGCTCTACGAAGAGCTGATGATGGACGAGGAGCAGGACAAGATGCGCCGCACCGAGCACAACAAGATCTTTGTGGCTCCGCCGCGCCAGATCGACCTTGCCGACTTCTACAGCCAATTGCAGACGCTGACCGCTGCGGCAGAACACAACGACGAGGGCGTGGTGAAGCAGCTGGCGAAGATGATCCCCACCTTCACCCCCACCCGCAGCAACCTCAAGACCTGAACCCGCACCGCACGGCGGTGACGCTATAAAATGAGAGGGAAGTATATTATGGAAAAGAAACCGTTTCTGACCGAAGAACAGGTGCAGGAGATCATTCAGGATGTTCCTACCCCGTTCCATGTCTACGATGAAAAGGGCATCCGCGAGAACGTCCGCCGCATCAATAAGGCCTTCAGCTGGAACAAGGGCTTCCGGGAGTATTTTGCCGTCAAGGCGCTGC
>ENA-OUQF01002216-OUQF01002216.1-human-gut-metagenome-genome-assembly--contig:-NODE-2216-length-10168-cov-18.371403_pt1 | contig 10168 bp, 10 predicted proteins | sample MGYA00237947_ERZ548826 | MGnify/ENA primary metagenome ERZ548826 (study PRJEB26490, sample SAMN05194701) | human gut metagenome | biome: terrestrial biome; feature: human-associated habitat... | reverse complement strand
GAATAAAAGACGTAATGGATTCATTTGAAAACTAAATAATGCGATCCAAATTGGTGAAAATTAAACGATCCATTTTGGTGAATTTTATCTTGACATTATCAGTAAAGAATTGTTCAAAAAATATATGGATGCTTCTAGTATGCCATCTTATGAAACTTTTGAATGTAAAGAATTAAAAGATTATGACAATAAGAATTTGCCAGAATATATTGAGCAAATGGTTGGAAGACCGCCTGAAGAAGGTACACCAAGATTTTTTGAAACTAAGAAAAAAATGCGCAAAAAATATTTGGAAGAACTTAAAAATTATAAAGATGCAATTCAAAGAGTGGCGCCTAATTATTATACGGCTTATTCGAATGAGCGTGAGCAAGTAAAAAGAAAGGCGTATGAAGAGATTCAATCTAAATCTGATAGAATGACTTCTTGCGCAAATGAACAAAAAGAAATGATTCAAAAATATGAAAATGAAATTAGGGAGTTGAATCAAAAAATTGATGAATTTGATTTGGTTAAAAAGCAGTCTAAAGATGTTGTTCATTTAAATGAAATCGCATCCTTTATTGAAGAAGGTAGAGCTGATAATTTGGAAGAAGCATTATATTTATCTTCGTTTTCAGATTTGTTTAGAGAAGTTGAAAAAAATATGGCTTCTCTAAAACAAGAAATGGAAAAAATTCACGAAAAGGTGAATTATCTAGAAGATGATGTGGATGATTTCGATTATGAAATTGAAGACATGAAGAAAGAGTTTGAATCGATAAATGAAGAAATTTCTGGCTTACAATCCGGCGTGAATGATGCGATTGATAGGGCTGACCAAGCGTATGATTATGCGGTAAGTAATGGATAAGATTGAGAGGTAAAAATGAAAATAATTATTATAATCGCTTTAGGAATAGCCGCCTTCATGGCTGTGCTATGTCTCTTATGTGTATTAGCTATTCTTGCATATCAAGGAATAACATATGTATGGGATGCTATATTAGATTTTGGTTATTATATGTTTAAAACAATGGCGAGTGATATTAAGACGATTTTTGCTCGACTTAAAGAAAGGAAAGAAGCAGAACCAATGGATAATAATGATGAATCCTGCTTATCGGATGTTCAAGTGGATGAAATCATTGAGTATCTTCGTTGGAAAAATTTGCTTTAAAATAGAATACATTTTTTATCCATTGTTAAGAAAATTTGATATAATGGTTTCATGAACTATAGTGTGATTGTTTTGGCTGCTGGAAGAGGCAGTCGTACAAATTTAGATTATAATAAAGTATTTTATACTTTTGAAAACGGACAAACTGTGTTAAATAAGAGTCTGTCTGTTTTTTTATCAGATGATGAATGTAAACAAGTGGTTTTAGTTTGTGCTGATTATGAAAAGGACTATGTGAATGAACATTATACGTATGATTCAAGAATCCAAGTTGTAACAGGAGGGCAAACACGACAAGATAGTGTATATAATGGCTTACAAGTTGTTGATCAAGATTATGTTATGATTCATGATGGGGCTAGACCTTTTGTTGAAAAGAATTGGATTTTTGATTTGAAACAAACATTAGAAACCGAATCGGCTTGTTTATTAATGGTTCCAAGTGTGGATACTACAAAAATTGTTGTGGATGGATATGTGAAAGAATCATTAGAAAGAAAGCTTGTATATCATGCGCAGACACCACAATGCTTTAAAACCGATTTGATTAAAGAGTGTCATAAGCTTGCACGAGATAAACAAGTGCAGGCAACAGATGATGCACAACTTGTAGAATGGTTTTCTGATACAAAAGTAAAGGTTGTTTTATCAAGTTTCACAAATAAAAAAATAACTTTACCTGAAGATTTGAAAGGATAGGTATAAAGATGGAATATTCAGCTTTGGTATTTGATGATTGTAAAGAAGTAGAAGATACGTATGATAAATTATTAGCAACAATCGATTTGTTTGCGAATGATGAAAACTGCACACAAATTGTTGTAAGTTGTAAAAGTGTATGGACACTAAGACTTGCTTCATCACCTAAAAATAAGGTGATGCTTGTACAAAGACCGGACAAGCCTTATGTGGCTTTATTGAATGGTTTAAAGGCTGTTAAACAAGAAAATGTTGTTGTGACAGGTATTTCTACTAAACATATCAAAAAAGATGTAGATACATTATTGGATCATCTATCAAGATATCCAGCAATTAATTTCGATAAAGATTTACAGGCATTTGATACAAGATTATTGATGTTCTGTCTACAAAAAGCCATTGAATCCAACTTGGCAATTACATCTTATGCCCAAGCCGTTACGCTTGCAAATACTCCACTTGAATCTGTTGAATGATACGGCTATAGTCGTATCATTTTTAATAAAAACTTAATTATTTTGCATGCTTAAAGGTAGTACAATAGGTATATGCAAAACTCATCAAATTTATCAAAAAGTTATAAAGAAATCATTAAACAACATGTATTTACTTTATTTAATGGAATCAATGTAATATTGGCTATATTCGTATTTTTTACGGGTTCCTATCGCAACATGCTTTTTATGATCACCGTTATTTTAAATATGTTGATTGGACTCTTTCAAGAAATACGATCTAAACGAATGCTAGACAAGCTTTCCTTATTAAATCAGCCAAAGATTCATGTGCTTCGAAATGATATTGAATTTGAATTAAGTGTTGAAGAAGTGAAAGTCAATGATATTCTTATATTATATCCTGGGGATGAAATCAGTTTTGATGGTCATATCGTATCTGGAAGTATTGAATGCGATGAATCCATGCTGACAGGAGAAAGTGATGCGGTATATAAACAAGAAAATTCATCATTGCTTAGTGGAAGCTTTGTGGTTTCAGGAAAATGTTTGATGAAAGTAGACAAAGTAGGACAAGATACATATGCCTATTCGATTTTAAAACATGCGAAACGCTTTAAAAGGTATCCAAGCCAGTTACGAGATTCGATTGATACCATTATTAAATGGTGTACATACATTCTAATTCCACTTGGATGTGCCTTATTTATTAAACAATTCATCAAGACCAATTATACAACAGCTACTTTAAATACAGTAGCAGCCGTTGTTGGTATGATACCAGAAGGCCTTGTCTTTTTAACAAGTGTTTCCTTAGCCATCAGTTCATTTAAACTTGGTAAACAGAGCGTTTTAGTACAAGAACTCTATTGTATTGAAACACTCGCAAGAACGGATACACTTTGTTTAGATAAAACAGGCACACTGACACAAGGAAAGTTAAGTGTATGTCATGTAGAAGAAATTAAAAATATTGATGGTATTCTAGGCGATATGATGCAGACTTTACCTGATGAAAATGCGACAGCACTTGCATTAAGAAGTCATTTTAAGACAAGAAATCATAATAAAGTCGTATCTTTTCTGCCATTTTCAAGTCAAAGAAAATATTCAAGTGTGACATTTGAAGATGGAGAATATAAACTCGGTGCTTATTCTTATATTGCCAAAGAGATAGATTCAAAAGTAGAAGAACATATTGAAGAATATACATCTCAAGCTATGCGCGTTATTGTGTTGATGAAAGATGATGTTGTTTTAGCTTATATATGTTTGCGTGATGAGTTAAGAGACGATGCCAAAGATACATTGGACTTTTTTAAAAAACAAGGCGTGGACATTAAGTTGATTTCAGGAGATGATCCAAAAACAGTTGAAGCTCTAGCTAGAAAAGCAGGCTTTACATCTAAAAGCATCGATATGTCCAAAGTACAAGATGTTGAAACTGTAGTTGATTCCTATTCAATTTTTGGACGTGTGACTCCTGAACAAAAGAAAGAACTTGTTTTGGCATTAAAGAAAAGAAATAAAACAGTCGCAATGACAGGAGATGGCGTCAATGATGTCATGGCATTAAAGGAAGCGGATTGTTCGATTGCGATGGGATCTGGTTCACAAGCTTGTAAAAGTGTGGCAAGTTTAGTTTTATTGAAAGATCAAATGAATGCATTACCGGCCATTTTGTATCAAGGACGATGTGTCATTAATAATATTCAAAGAACGGCATCTTTGTTTCTAGTTAAAACACTATTTTCAATTGGACTATCCTTGTTGGCGCTGATATTTTTAAAGAATTATCCATTCAAACCTATTCAATTAACTTTGATTTCCGCTTTGGCAACAGGAATACCTAGTTTTGTATTAACATTAGAACCCAATGGAAATAAAGTGAAAGGTAACTTTCTACAAAATGTCATCTCAAAAGCATTGCCAGGAGCTATATGCGTTATATGTAGCGTAATTGGTGTATCGATTCTAGGTCATTTTATCTATATTTCGCCAAGTGAATATTCAACGATGTGTACAATTCTTGCCGGAGTCAATGCACTTATGGTACTCGTACGCGTATGTGTGCCTATGACAACATTAAGAAAAATATTAGTTACTATCATGTGTATGATTTTTATAGGTTCCATGATCTTATGTCAAAACTTTTTCTACATCGTCCATTTAAGATGGTATGAAATTATCTATGTGATTTTGAATATTTGTCTCATTCCACATATTTTAACAGTTGTATCGTCTTGGATAAAATTGTTTTTGAAACAAAAAAATAAAGTTTGGAAATGATCCAAACTTTTTTCTATCTCCAAACCTCTTCAGCGATTTCTTTGACTAGTTTAACTTTAGCCCACTGTTCATCTTCAGTCATGATATTTCCTTCTTCCGTAGAAGAGAATCCACATTGTGGGCTTAAACATAATTGTTCTTTTGCCACATATTTTTCGGCTTCCTGAATTCTTTTCTTAACCTCTTCTTTATCTTCGAGTTTCGCAAATTTTGAAGTAATCAATCCTAGTACGACTTTTTGATCTTTAATAAAGCGAAGTGGACTAAAATCACCAGATCTTTCTGAATCGTATTCTAGGAAAAATCCATCTACTTTACAATGACCAAATAAAATTTCGGCAACAGGTTCATAACCACCTGATGAAAACCAAGTAGATCTGAAGTTTCCTCTACAAATATGCATTGTGATTGTCATATCTTCTGGTTTTGCCTCTAAGGCAAGATTGATCATATCTACATACGATTTTGCGATTTTATCTAGATCAAGACCTCTTTTCTTATAGGCCTTTCGCTTATTGGCATCACAGAATTCTCCCCAAGAAGTATCATCCAATTGTAGATATCTACACCCAGCATCATAAAATGCACGAATAGCCTTTTGATAAGCAATCGCAATATCGTGATATAACACATCCATATCTTCATAACGTTTGATTGGTGTATATTCTTCACTACGTACGCAACAAATCAAATGAAGCATCGAAGGAGAGGGGATTGTCATCTTACAAAGTGTATCTTGTCCAATGCTTTGTAGATATTTGAAATGTTCTACAAATGGGTGGTTACCAAAATCAATTTTATCTGTAATTTTTAATGTAGCTGCCTTTGGCTGATGTCCTTTAAAATGTACAGACCAATGATCAGCTTTGATTTCTTCAACACCATCTAGATCTGCTAGAAAATCTAAATGCCAATATCTTCTTCTGAATTCTCCATCTGTAACAGCTTGAAGTCCAACTTCTTTTTCTTTTGCGACTAGCTCTTGGATGGCCTTATCTTCAATGGCTTTTAATTGCTTGGCATCAATTGTTTTATTCGCAAATTCTTCTCTAGCTTTTTTTAGATAGTCAGGACGTAAAAAACTTCCTACTACATCATATTTAAAAGGGGGTTGTACTGTCATAATTAATTCCTCAACTTTCGTGTGTTAAGTCTACCATATTTGTAGAATATAGAATAATTGAAAAAATCTTTATGTTGTTATAGGTAAAAACTATAATAAAAAGAAATCTGGAATTAACCCCAGACTTCTTCAGCGATTTCTTTGACCAATTTCACTTTAGCCCATTGTTCCTCTTCTGTTAATTTATTTCCAATTTCACATGATGCGAAACCACATTGTGGGCTTAGACACAAGTTTTCTAATGGGACATATTGACTTGCTTCTTTAATACGGGCAATCACAGTTTCTTTATCTTCTAATTTGGCTGATTTTGTCGTAACCAAACCAAGTACGACTTTCTTATCAGGTGTTACCTCTTTTAAAGGCTCAAATCCACCAGAACGAGCATCATCAAATTCTAAGAAATAGGCATGTACATTTTCTTTCGCAAATAATGTTTTTGCGACGGCATCATATGCACCACTTGAAGCATATGTTGAATGGAAATTACCACGACAAACATGTGTATTGATTGTTAGATCTTCTGGTTTATCTTCCATCGCAAGATTGTTGATACGCAAGAATAGTTCTTGTACCTTTAATAAACCTTCTTGATCTGTTTGGAAAAACAACGGTGCTTTTTCATCTACCAACATACCCCATGAACAATCATCGAATTGGATGCATCGACATCCAGCATCATATAATTGTTGGATGACAACCTTATATCCATTCGCAATATCTTGTACCAATTCTTCTGTATCTTCGTAATATTTTCTTGTGTTTTCTAGCGCAAATGGAAGAATCATCTGTTCTAAAAATTGTGCAGGAGCTGGAATTGTTTGTTTCGCAATCGTATTTTCATCTTCAAACTGCTTCACAAATTTAAAATGTTCTACGAAAGGATGCGTACCATTCACGCCTACTTTTCCAGTAATATATGTATCATCAATCATAGCTGCTTCACCATGGAAAGGAAGACCTGTTTTTGTGGGTGTATGAGAAACGCCATCAAATCCCCACATAAAATCTAAGTGCCAAGTAGCACGTCTGAATTCACCATCTGTAATGACATGAAGTCCGGCTGCCTTTTCTTTTTGAATTAAATCCGTAATGCATGCATCTTCAACTTTGGTTAATTCTTCTTTTGAAATCTTTTTGGCTTCATAATCTTTGCGAGCTTGTTTTAATTTTTCGGGTCTTAAAAAACTTCCGACCACATCATATCTATAAGGTGTTTGAACTGGCATAATTAAATTCCTCAACTTTCGTGTGTGTTAAGTCTATCATATTTGTAGAGTATAGAATAATTAAAAAAATCTTTATGCTGTTATAGGTAAAAGCTATAATAAAAGACCAATTTCACTTGGTCTGTTCAATATATTGTATTAGATGATTTAGATAGTTTTTTGCCATGTTGGATAAGACTCCATCACTGATATAGCCTATTTCCATGACTTCATCACTATCTAGTGGAATGGATACAATATTGTTTCCATTTAAATCCGTGCTTAAGATACCTGAAGAAATCGTATATCCGTCAAGTCCAATCAATAAATTAAATAAGGTTGCACGATCGGAAACAACAATACTCTTTTTAGATGGTTGCGTACTGTGTAATTCTTCTGAAAAGTAAAATGAATTGTTGATTCCTTGTTCATAAGTTAAACGAGGATAGTTTTCTAAATCTTCCATTTTCACTAATTTTTTATTGGATAAAGGATTTGTCTTGGATACAAAGACATGAGGTCTAGCCTCAAATAGTTTTGTGAATGTTAAATGTTCTTTCTTTAAAATGCTTTGAATAACTTCACGATTAAAATGAGAAAGATAAAGAATACCCAATTGACTGCGATGATTTTTAACATCATCAATAATATCGTATGTTCTTTGTTCTCTTAAAGAAAATTCATATTCACTTTGATTATACTCTTTGACTAAGGCAACAAAGGCATTGACCACAAAGGCATAATGTTGACTTGATATCGCAAATACAGTTCTTGCAGGAACGGCATTTTTATATTGTTCTTCAAGTAAGTTTGCTTGTTCAACGACTTGTCTAGCATATCCTAAAAATTTTTCACCTTGTTCAGAAAGTAAAATACCTTTGTTCGTACGAACAAATAAACAGATGGACATTTCTTCTTCTAAATCATGAATGGCTTTTGATAAAGATGGTTGTGAAATAAATAAGGCTTTAGCTGCGGAATTAAAAGATCCAGATTCAACGACCTGGATCACGTAGCGCAATTGTTGTAGCGTCATTAGTCAACAAGTGTGATTGTATCAATCACTTGAGGATTTCTAGGACGGTCATTGAATGTAGTAGGGGTCTTCGCAATTTTATCCACATTTTCCATACCTTCAATCACTTTTCCAAACGCAGCATATTCACCATCTAAATGAGGTGCATCTTGGTGCATAATGAAGAATTGACTTCCTGCACTATTTGGATCCATAGCACGTGCCATAGATAAAACTCCACGAGTGTGTTTTAAATCGTTTTTAAATCCATTGGATGCGAACTCACCATGAATTGTATAACCTGGACCACCAGTACCATTTCCAATCGGGCATCCACCTTGAATCATAAATCCTTTGATAACACGGTGGAAAGTAAGCCCATCATAGAATTTCTTTTCGATTAGATTCAAAAAGTTTTCAACTGTTTCTGGAGCAATCTCAGGATATAGTTCAGCTTTGATTTGATCTCCATTTTTCATTGTGATTAAAATATTTTTTGTTTCCATGTTTTAGTTTTCCTCTCTTATATATTGAATTGCGATACAACCAAGACCAGTATGTACGGCAATTACAGAACTAATATAGTCTATATGAATATTTTGTTCAGGTACACCTTTTTCGATAAAACATTTTTTAAAATGGTTGGCACCCTCTAAAAAATTAGAATGAATAATATAAATATGCGTATGTTGAATATCAATATCATCCATGACTTTATCGATCGCATAGGCATCGGCTCTTTTTTCTGTACGAACTTTATTTAAAACATCAATTCTACCTTTTGTACTTTTATTTATATGTAAAACAGGATAGATCTTTAATAAACCCGCAAGTGTAGCAGCCATAGGTGTTAATCTTCCACCGCGTTTTAAATGTTGAAGATTTTTGACAAGAATCAATGAGTTGGATTCATCAATAGCAGGTTGAATGATCTTTAAAATCTCTTCTGAAGATTTATGTTCATCCACTAACTTCCTGATCCAGATCGCAACATGTTTTTCAATTTCACACGTTGAATACATATCAATGACATGAACATTCATTTCGAGTTCACGTGCGATACTTTGCATGGTGCTAGCATTTGTAGATAATCCATTTGTCAAAGGAACGGCAAATATTGTGTCATAGTCTTTCTTTAGCTCTTCAAATAAATCATAAATTTTTTGATAAGCAGCCATACTTGTTTTTGGCATTTTACCATTCGCTAATTCGTTATATATATCTTGGGTAGAAATTTCTAATGTATCTTGATAGGTTGTTTCATCAATCGTAATCTGTAAAGGGAGTAGATAGATTCCTAATTCTTTTGCCTGCGCAAAAGATAAATTTGAACCCGTATCTGTTACAACAGCAATTTTTTCCATTTAGAATCCTCGAATCGTTTCAGCATCGATATTTTTAATGATTTCAACCGCAAGTTTTACAGCATTGTCATAATCTTCTTCAGAACAAATGCCAAAAGAAGCATGCGCAAAACGAACAGGAATTCCAATGATTATCGTTGGTATGTTGTAACGATGTGTGATACCTGCATTAGTTCCTCCACCTTTTCTTACACTTTCTTGTACAGGGATATTTTTTTCATGGGCTAAGTCGATCGCATAGCGCATAAAACGAGGACTAGTGATGTATGAACGATCAAACCAACGTAACATTGGACCTTTTTTAAGAGCCGATTGAATCATGTAATCTTGTTCAAAAGTATCATCACTTGGACACCCTTCAAAACAAATCGCAATATTTGGATGTAAGTTTTTAATGGCCGTATCCATACCTCTTTCACCCACTTCTTCTTGCGTTGTTAATGTGGCTTCAATGTTATGATTTACATCTTTTAATTGGTGAAGAACATCCATTACGGCAGCACATCCAATACGGCAATCAAAAGCTTTACCTAAAAAGATTTTGTGGGCTTCATCATATTTACAAGTAACGGCAGGACACATGAAATTACCTACAGAAATATGGAAATCTTCCTTAACTTCAGTAGCACTTGTAGCTCCTACGTCAATGACTAAATCATCAAAATCTACTTTTCCATTGCGCTTTGCTTCCGATAAGAAATGAACAGGTTGACTTGCGACAATACCAGAAATTTTTTCACCCTTATCATTTAAAATCCAAACTTCACCTGATACGATGTTTTTTGGATCCCATCCACCAAGTGGTAAAAAGCGAATTGTACCATTTGGCTTGATGGCTTGCACAATAAAACCAACT
>ENA-OUQF01002203-OUQF01002203.1-human-gut-metagenome-genome-assembly--contig:-NODE-2203-length-10205-cov-4.504631_pt1 | contig 10205 bp, 10 predicted proteins | sample MGYA00237947_ERZ548826 | MGnify/ENA primary metagenome ERZ548826 (study PRJEB26490, sample SAMN05194701) | human gut metagenome | biome: terrestrial biome; feature: human-associated habitat; material... | reverse complement strand
AGCTGGAGGCTGAGGCAAGGGACAACGCCCGGGCGCTGGTGGAACGCACCCGCAGCCGCACCGACCTGCTGCTGAACGAGCTGGAGGAGCTGAAGAAGCAGAAGGATAAAGCTGATTTCAGTGAGAAGGTGGCGGCGATGCGGCAGGGCTACAACCGGCGCATTGAGGAGCTGCGGGACACCGCCGACCCGGTAAAGGAGCGCAAGACGGAGGAGTATCATCTGCCGCGGGCGCTGCGGGAGGGCGAAACGGTGACGGTGGCGGCCATCAACCGGCAGGGGACGGTGATCTCCGGGCCGGATAAAAACGGGGCTTATCAGATCCAGCTGGGGAACATGAAGATGAAGTGCGAGCCCGGCGAGCTGCGGCTGCCCCCAAGCCCCCCAAGAAGAAACAGACGCCCACCGGCGGCACCCGCACCAGCCGTCCCGGCAACACCGAGCGGGAGGCCCGCACCGAGTTGGACATCCGCGGGATGGCGAGCGACGAAGGCCTGATGGAGGTGGATCGCTTCCTGGACCGGTGCATGATGATGGGCATTAAGAACGCGACCATTATTCACGGCAAGGGGACCGGCGTACTGCGGGCCGCGGTGCAGCAGCACCTGCGGCGGCTGAGCTTTGTGAAAAGCCAGCGCCCCGGCATGTACGGCGAAGGCGAGATGGGCGTGACGGTAGTAGAGCTGAAATGAGGCGGCGAGGAAAAATGGAGAGGCGGCCAGGAAACCCCGCAGGCAGGCTCTTGCCCGGCGGAGCGAAGCGGAGGGCGGGCTGATGCCTGTCAAGGCACGCGACGCGGTCAGGGCCCATTTTTAGCTGCCGCAGACCGCCGGGGGATCGGCGCTGGGCGGGCAGCGGTATTCGAGGAAAACAAGCTCCTCCGGTATTTTGCCCTGAAAAAGGACCTGGGCGCGCCCGCAAAGCGAAAAACCATTTTTCTGGTACAGGGTGGCGGCGGGAATATTGCCGGCCCAGGTATCCAGCCGGATAATGGCGCAGCCCATGGCGGCGGCCTGCTGCTTGATGTGGGAGACGCACTCCCGGCCAAGGCCCTGCCCGGCATACCGGGGCGGGATGCAGAGGGTGTGGACCACAAGCACTTGCTCCGGCGGGGCGGGGTACTGCCAACCAATGGTGGCATAGAAATCATCCTGGTGATGATTGAGGATGACGCTGGCGACGGGTTCGCCCTCCCGCTCCAGCACCCACAGCGTGCCGGCGGCCAGGGCTGCCGCGGCAGTTTGGCTGGTGGGGTAGACCCCCAGAGACCAATTGGTGGTGCTGCGGCCGGTTTCGGCCTCGTGGGTGAGCAGCTCGGTATAGTGGCGCTCAATGGCGTCTAAATCAGATTCAGCGGCGGGACGGAACAGCATGAGGACTCCTTTATTATTTAGCGAGGTAATGGATGAACAGGGCAACGGCGCAGGCAAAGGCGACCGCCTGCAGCACGGTAACAGCGCGGGGCACCCGGCGGACACTGAGGACGAGGGACAGCATGGTGAAGATAGCGGTGATGAGGTAGAGAAGGGTCATGGGGGCTCCTTTCGGGGTTTTAAGCAGGTGTGGGAGTTGGCGAGGCGCCCGCAGGGTGCTCCGTCCGAAGGACGGAGCCTGCGGCGAAGCCGCAGAGCCGCCTTTGGCGGCGGCCCTGCGGGCGTATTTTGCGGTGGGCAGGAACTTTGACAAGGGGATTATATCCGAAACAAGACTTTGCGGGGAGGTGGAAAGTCTCCCAAAGATCAATCGGTAAGGATGCCTTCGCAGCCGTCGGCGTCGGGGGAGATGGCTGTGAGCAGCACCGGGCGGATGTCGCCGGGGTGGGCGGCGGGGTCGCAGACGGTGACGGGGGTGTAATTGGGGGTGTAGCCGGTGCAGCCCTGCTGCCCGCGGCTTTCGAACAGTACCAGCTGGGTTTGCCCCAGCATGGCGGTGAGGGCGGTTTTTCGCAGCTCGGCGGCCACAGCGATGAGTTCCGCGCAGCGGCGCTTTTTATCGGCCGGGGAGACCTGATCCGGCATGGCGGCGGCGCGGGTGCCGTGCTGCTCCAGCGCGCGGACGCCTGCGATCGTCGTTCCGCCGGGGCTGCAGACCTCGGACTGGAGTTGGCCGGGATGCTTGCCGGTGGAAAGCGTCATCTCCGCTGCGCCGATCATGGTCTGTGCGGCAAGCGACAGCGCTTGCTGGTACGGCAGGCCGCAGCTCACGCCGCCGTTTGCCAGCGCGTCAAGAAACAGATACATAAACGCCGGGCCGCAGCCGGATACGGCGCTGCCCGCGTCAAGCTTGTCCTCCGGCATGCGCATGAGCAGGCCCGCAGGACGCAGCGACGCTTCCAGCGCTGACAGCTCATCCTCCGTGACGGTGTCGTCCGGGGAGAGCAAAACGACACCTTTCCCGAGCGCGACAGGCAGATTCGGCATGATTCGCACGACAGGGCACGGCAGACCCAGTGTTTTTTTGATCGTCCCGATCGTAACGCCTGCCGCCATGGAGACGAGCACGAAGCGGTCCGTGCGCGCTGCAAGCGGCGCTTTCAGTTCCTCCAGCAGCGCCGGGAGCATCTGCGGCTTGACCCCGAGAAAAATGAATTTGCAGGCTTCTGCAGCTTCCAGATTCGTCCCGGCTGCGCAGCCGAGCTCCGCGGCCAGATGCTCTGCCTTTTCCGCCGTGCGGTTGGACAGGAGCATGCTTGCGCCGCTTTTTGCCGCGGCCTGTGCCAGAGCACCGCCCATGTTGCCGGTACCGATAAAGCCAAGCTGATAAGTTGACATAACTTCCTCCTTACCGGGTCTGTCCGTTGCCCGTGACGATATATTTATAGGTCGTCAGCTCCCGCAGGCCCATGGGGCCTCTGGCGTGGAGCTTCTGCGTGGAAATGCCCATCTCGCAGCCAAGGCCGAACTCGCCGCCGTCGGTAAAGCGCGTGGAGGCGTTCACATAGACTGCCGCGCTGTCGACCAGACGGGTAAAGCGCTGCGCGGTCTGCGCGTTTTCGGTGATGATGGCGTCGGAATGGTGCGTGGAGTGCGCGGCGATATGGGCGATCGCCTCGTCTGCACTGGAAACGATTTTGACGGCAAGGATATAATCCAGAAATTCCGTGTCGAAATCCCGTTCGCCCGCGGGCGTACCGCGAATGACCTGCTGCGCAGCCCCGTCCAGCCGAAGCTCGACCGGCGGTTTGCCTGCCGCGAGCCTGTCATCCACCAGACGCTTTTTGAGCAGGGGCAGGAATTGTCCGGCAATATCCGCGTGGACGATGGCGGCCTCCTCCGCGTTGCAGACGGAGGGACGGCTGGTCTTGGCGTTTTCAATGATGTTCAGCGCCTTTTCCAGATCCGCGTCCTTGTCCACATACACGTGACAGATGCCAGTGCCCGTTTCAATGCACGGGACGGTCGCCGATTCGACGCAGGCGCGGATGAGACCCGCGCCGCCGCGCGGGATGAGCAGATCGACCAGCCCGTTCGCCGTCATGAGCTCGTGCGCGCTCTGCCGCGTGGTGTCCGAAACAAGATTGATAAATGTCTCCGGCAGACCGGCAGACCGCAGGCCCTCGTGCATGGCCGCGACGATGGCGGCGGCAGAGCGGTACGCCTCTTTTCCGCCGCGCAGAACGCAGACGTTACCGCTTTTGAGCGCCAGCACTGCGGCGTCAGAGGTGACGTTCGGGCGGCTTTCGTAGATGATCGCCACGACGCCCATCGGGACAGCGGTCTTGCGGATTACAAGTCCGTTTGGCCGCCTCACCTCAGCCAGAATTTCACCGACCGGGTCCGGAAGCTTCGCGACCTGCCGCATGCCGTCCGCCATGGCAGCAATGCGTCCCTTTGTCAGGCGCAGACGGTCGAGCATGACATCGGAAATGACGCCCTGCGCCGCGTGCAGATCCTCCGCGTTCGCGGCAAGAATGGCGTCCGTATTCTTTACAATTGCATCGGCCATCTTGTAAATGGCCTGATTTTTTTCTTCACTGCCGAGCCATGCCAGCTGCGGGCAGGCGGCTTTGGCCTGCTGCAAAAGCGTCTGTGTTGTCATTTGTCTGCCCTCTTTCCCAAAAATCTGGTGCCGATGGATCTGCCGTCGAGCAGCGCATAGAGCTTTTCAACCTCCGCGCCGTTGGCGATAATCATGTCCGTTCCGGCTCTTGTGACGATCTGCGCGGCAGAGAGCTTGGTCTTCATGCCGCCCGTTCCAAGCTCGGAGCCCTTGCCGTCGGCAAGGCGCAGAATTTCTTCCGTGATCTCGGGAACCAATTCGATGCGCGCAGCGTTTGGATCCTTATGCGGGTCGGCAGTATACAGACCGTCGATATCCGACAGGAGAACGAGAAGATCGGCGTGAACGCTGGTCGCAACGATGGCCGAGAGCGTATCGTTGTCGCCGATACCGAACTCAGCGACAGAAACCGTGTCGTTTTCGTTGACGATCGGGATGGCATCCAGCTCCAGCAGACGCTGGATGGTGTTCTGGAAATTCTCGTGCCGCACAGGGTCGGCGATATCATCCGCCGTCAGCAGAATCTGCGCGACGGTATGGCGGTATTCGGAGAACAGCTTGTCGTAGGTATACATGAGCTCGCACTGGCCGACGGCGGCGGCAGCCTGCTTCGTCGGCACATCCGTGGGCTTCTTTCCGAGGCGGAGTTTGCCCACGCCCATGCCGATTGCGCCGGAGGAGACAAGGATCACCTCGTTCCCGGCGTTTTTGAGGTCGCTGAGCACCTTGCAGAGCGCTTCCATCTGGCGGATGTTCAGTCTGCCGGTCGGATGCGTGATGGTGGAGGTACCAATTTTGATGACAATGCGCATACTGGCGTTCCTTCTTCCGTATCTTGCTGTGTGGAAGTATAGCATATTGCGGCGCTTGTGACAAGTGCTGATTATGAATGCATTACATGAATTTTATTCATGCATAAATTGGATTCGATATACCTTGACAGATGAGGTATATCATGCTATACTGGGGATACCGAAACGGAGGTGGGGATGTGTCCATTCGGGCAGACGTGATCCGCGGCCATACGGACGCGGTGATCCTGGCGCAGCTTCTGCGCCGCGACAGCTACGGCTATGAGATCAACAAAACCATTGAAAATTGTTCCGGCGGCGAATTCGTTCTGAAGGAGGCCACGCTCTATACCGCCTTCCGACGGCTGGAGGATAGCGGGTACATTACCTCCTACTGGGGCGATGAAGCGGTCGGAGCCAGACGGAAGTATTACAGAATTACAGAAAAGGGCCGGGAGGCTTACCGGCAGGCGCGGGCAGAATGGGACGCCAGCGTGCGCATTCTGAACGCATTATTGGAGGGAGAAGCATGAGAGAGCAGATCAAGGTCTATGTAGACGGACTTTTTAAAGACGCTGCGCTGACCATCCGCAACGCGGAGGTGCAGCAGGAGATTTTGCAGCATACGCTCGACCGGTATGACGATCTGATCGCCTCCGGGAAATCGGAGCAGGAGGCATACGACGAAGCCGTCGGCGGCATCGGCGACGTGTCGGAGCTGTACGAGCACAGGCAGCCGGCGGAAGCACCGAAAACGCGTGACTTCCCTGCCCCGCCCACGCCCGACGCTGTGTTCGCTGCGCCGCAAACGCCGCAGTCCGGCAAGAAGAAAAAGCTCCCCGGCTGGGCCATCGCGCTCATCTGCGTGGGTGTGGTCGTGGTGATCCTTGCGCTGAACTTCGCGGGCCGGGCGGTCGGCGCCGTGCTGCGTGTGGGGGAACGCTATATCTATGAGAGCGCAGGCAGCTATGAAACGCTGGACCGCACCGGCTTCGGCAGCAAGGAACAGCCTGCAGCGGCTTCCGAGCTGCTGACAGATATCACAGAAATCGAGATCCATTGGCTGACCGGCGATGTGTATCTGGTCGAATCGAACGCGGACGGCGTGGCTTTTCAGGAGGATTATACCGGAGACAATGAGGATTACCGGATGCGCTACAGAGTCAGCAACGGAAAGCTCATCATCCAGCCGTGCAGATCGAGGTTTTTCAGCAGCGTGGATCTGCCGCGGAAGGCGCTGACCGTTTTCCTGCCCAGCGGCTTGACGCTGAAAAACATCACGGTCGAAACAGTCTCGGCCAATGTGGAGCTGATGGGCGGCAGCACGGATACGCTCACCGTCAGCACCACAAGCGGCGGGATCGTCGGCCCCGGTCTTCCGGCTGCAGAATACACATTCGGCACCGTCAGCGGGAATATCTCCCTGTCTGCCCTGCCGGCAGGCGACAGCAGCATCACCTGCGAAACCGTGTCCGGCGAGGTGAACATCGACTGCAATGCGCACCCGGACGAGGTCAGCTTTAACGGTGTCAGCGGAGGTCTGTGCCTCACGCTGCCGGAGGGCAGCTGCCGGTATGAGCTGGATTTCGAAACCGTAAGCGGAGACCGCATCACAGATCGTTTCGTCTCCGGCGGCGAGGATATCTGCCGGATCTCGGCGGAAACCGTCTCCGGCGACGTTGAGCTGCGGACGGTGGGCAAAGCCCGATAAAACAGCCCCCGGCCTTCTCTTTTCAGGGAGAAAGCCGGGGGCTTTGTGCGCAATTTTATTCGTACAGATAGACACGGGCCTCGTATGGCCGGGTAGTAAAGCTGTTTTCTTCGCGGGTATCGTCGTAATTCGTCAGAAGCAGCTTCATGTCGCTGAGCGAGAAGTTATACGGCGCCTGAAAGCGCACGGGCTTGTCAGTGAAGGAACAGATCACCAGCAGCTTCTGCTCCTTTGTTTCACGGGCATAGACGTAAAGCTTGTCGGAGCCTCTGTAATATTCCTGATAGCTGCCGTCGCGGACGACGGGCAAGCTCTTGCGCAGGGCAATCGCTTTCTTATAGAAATGCAGGATCGAATCCGGGTCGTTCTGCGCCTGCTCGACGTTGATGTTTTTGTAGTTTTCGTTGACATAAAACCATGGCGTACCGGTCGTGAAGCCGGCGTTTTCACCATCCGTCCACTGCACAGGCGTCCGGGCCGAATCGCGCGAAGCACGGTGGTAGAGCGCGAGGCGCTTTTCTTCCGGCCAGTCCTGATGCTGGTTGCGGGTCTGGACATCCTCATACATGCCGGTGCTCTCCGGATACCAGTTCGTCATGCCGATCTCCTGCCCCTGATAGATGAACGGCGTACCTTTTAAAAACAGATAGCTGACAGCCAGCATTTTGCCGCTCTCGACGCGGTATTTTTCGCTTCCATAGCGTGAAATGACACGCGGATGGTCGTGATTTTCAAGGTACAGCGCGTTCCAGCCGCGTCCGTCCAGCTGCGTCTGCCAGCTGGAAAAGGCTTTGCGCAGGCGTTTTAAGGAGAATTTGCGCGGCATATAATCCGTAAAGAAGCAGTCGGCGCACATGCACTGGAACTGGATCATCATGTCGATCTCATTCGTGTCTGACTCTTCGATGTAATCCAGCGCCCGCTGCGGCGTGACGAGCGGCGCTTCGGCGATGGTCATGCAGTCGTAATTTTCCAGCACATCACGGCGGAATTCCTGTAAATACTCATGGATATGCGGGCCGTGGTTATAAAACCGGATGCCCTTGAAAATCGGGAACAGATGATCGTCCGGCAGGCCCTCCTTTTTGGAGATAAACGTGATGACATCCTCGCGGAAGCCGTCGACGCCGAGATCGAGCCAGAACTTGAGGATCTTCTTGACCTCGATCCTGACAAGCGGATTGTCCATGTTGAGATCCGGCTGCTTGACGGCGAACAAATGCAGATAATACTCCTGCCGCAGATCGTCCCACTGCCACGCCTTGCCCTCAAAATGGCTGTCCCAGTTATTGGGCAGCTTGCCGTTCGGCTTTGCGGGCCGCCAGATGTAATAATCGGTATACGGCTCGATGCGCCGCCGGGATTTCTGGAACCATTCGTGCTCGTCGCTCGTGTGATTGACGACCAGATCCATGATAAGCTTCATCCCGCGCTGGTGAAGGCCGTCCAGAACGGCCCGGAACGCCTCCATGCCGCCGTATTCCGGCGCGATGTCCATATAATCCGAAATATCATAGCCGCAGTCCGCGCCGGGCGACGGATAGGGCGGCGAGAACCAGACGCCGTCGACGCCGAGCTCTTTCAGATAGTCCAGCTTTTCCAGCACGCCCCACAGATCGCCGATCCCGTCTCCGTTGCCGTCACGGAAGCTTCGGGGCCAGATCTGATAAAAAACCTTGTCCTTGTACCATCTTGTATGACGCATATTCATTTTTCCCCCATGCCGTTTGTTGGTTTCCATAACAACATCATTATTGTAACATATCATCGGAATTTCGCTATATGGAAACCTGAACAGATTTTTACGTCTGCTTTCGTCCAAAATTGACACTTGCGGGAGTCCGGAAAAACACATACAATAAGAACACATATATGTATACGACAGAGGATGAAGGAGGATACCCTATGCGTCTACAGTTCCCCGAGGTTTTTTTGCTCGGCGCCAGCTCCGCTTCGGCGCAGATCGAGGGCGGCGAGGTCGGCAGCAGCTGGAACGACTGGTACCATCAGGGCAGGATCAAGGACGGCTCCGACCCGGCGGTGGCCGACGACCACTGGAACCGCTGGCGCGAGGACTGCGCGCTGATGGCGGGTCTGCACCTGCCTGTCGCCCGATTGGGCGTGGAGTGGGCGCGTATCATGCCGGCCCGCGGCGAGGTCGACGAGTCTGCCATTGCGCATTACCGCGCGGAGCTCGAATATCTGCGTCAGCTCGGCATCCGGCCGCTGCTGACCATCCATCATTTTTCCAACCCCATGTGGTTTGAGCGGCTGGGCGCGTTTGCGAAGCGGGAAAATCTCGATGATTTTCTGTCCTTCGCCAAGCTCTGCGCCGACCGCTTCGGCGATCTGGTCAGCGACTGGATCACCATCAACGAGCCGAACGTCTACGCCACGAACGGTTATTTCTTCGGCGGCTGGCCGCCCGGACACAAGAGCTTTTCCGAAACATTCACGGTGCTGGAAAACATGGCGTACTGCCACATCCGCTGCTATCAGATGCTCCACGAGACGCGCGAGGCCATGGGCTGTTCCGATACCATGGTCGGCTTTGCGAATCATCTGCGCGTTTTTGAGCCGGAAAACCCGAAAAATCCCGTGCAGGCCGCTGCAGCCAGGGCTGTGGAGTGGCTGTTTCAGGGTGCGATCACGCAGGCCATGTCCACGGGCGTCTTCCGTCTGCCGCTGAAAAATCATTGGAAGCTCCCGAAGGGCGAATACTGCGATTTCCACGGCGTCAACTATTACTCGCGCTCGACCGTCACAGGCTTTGCCGACGGCGTACGGAAAAACAGCCCGCGCAATGATCTCGGCTGGGAGATCTATCCTGATGGTCTGCCGCAGGTCGCGCAGAAGCTGGAAAAGCTCCTTGTGCGTCCCATCTGGGTCACGGAAAACGGCACCTGCGACAATCAGGACAGCTTCCGCGCCCGGTATATCTATGAGCATCTGAAGTCCATGCTCCGCTCCGGGCTGCCGTTTGAGCGGTATTACCACTGGTGTTTCTGCGACAATTTTGAGTGGCTTGAGGGCGAGAGCGCACGCTTCGGCCTCATCAACGTCGATTACGCTACGCAGACGCGCACGATCAAGCGCTCCGGTGAATTCTACGCCGATATGATCCGCAATGGCGGCGTGACAGACGAGGCCTACGACGCGTATGTCAGAGGGGAGGTCTACCGTATCGAATGATCACAGTCAGACACGGTGTATTTCATCTGCAAAACGAAAAAAGCTCCTATCTGTTCCGTATCAAAGACGGATTTCTGGAGCATCTGCACTTCGGTGCACGCGTCAGCGCATCCGATGCCGACGCGCTCGCCGTCCGGCCCGGCTGCGGCTGGGGCGACAGCACGCTCTACCAGGAGGGCTCCAACGCCAACTGTCTGGATATTTTCCCGCTCGAATGGAGCGGCTGCGGGCGCGGCGATTACCGCGAAAGTCCGGCAGAGCTGATGCAGAACAGCTTGCCGATCTCCACAGAGTTCCGATATACCGGCTGCGAGGCGCTGAAGACTCCCCTGCCCTCCGCGCTGCCGGTCTCGCGCGGGCAGACGGTTCTTGCCGTCTATCTGGAGGATCGCGTGGCAAAGCTCCGGCTGACGCTTCTGTACGGCGTTCTGCCGACGGTCTTTACGCGCAGGGTGATCCTGGAAAACTGCGGCGACGCGCCGGTTTCCATCCGGAAGCTCATGAGCAGCTGCG
>ENA-OUQF01002200-OUQF01002200.1-human-gut-metagenome-genome-assembly--contig:-NODE-2200-length-10212-cov-15.903515_pt1 | contig 10212 bp, 12 predicted proteins | sample MGYA00237947_ERZ548826 | MGnify/ENA primary metagenome ERZ548826 (study PRJEB26490, sample SAMN05194701) | human gut metagenome | biome: terrestrial biome; feature: human-associated habitat... | reverse complement strand
GACACTCTGACCGAAAAGGAAAGAGCGGCTCTTATTGCCGACCTTGACGAGCTTGCAAGGCTTGAGAAGCAGATCGATGAGATCTACGCCCGCATGACCGACGGGAACGCCGACAAGCTCTATGACGAGATCGACGCCGTAAACGACAAAATCACGGCAGTCCTTGAAAGGAACGCAGAGCTTTGGGAGCGCGTCAGTGATGAGTACGATGTTAAAGTCGCTGCAAACGACCCGGATATGACCTTTTAAGCTCGGCGGCTACGGCCCTTTGCTCTGCGAAAAAGGTACGGACAAGTCATAACCACAGAGCCGTGTCCCGGCGGCACGGCTCTGGATTCCAACGGAGGCGCTATGAAACAGCTTATATACATCGCAGAGGATGAGAAAAACATAAGGGAGACACTTCAGCGATTTCTCGAAAATGACGGATACGAGGTGTGCGCGTTTGAAACCGGAGACGCGCTTTTAGGTGCGCTTTTTAAAAGACGCGCCGATCTTGTTATTCTTGACATAATGATGCCCGGCACGGACGGACTGACCTGCTGCCGCCTCATTCGTGAGAAGGACAAGGTCCCGATCATTCTGCTCACGGCAAAAGACACCGAATACGACTACGTCAGCGGAATTTTGCAGGGCGGGGACGACTATCTGACCAAGCCGTTTCGTCCGACGGTGCTTTTGATGCGGGTAAAGGCGCTTCTTCGCCGTGTGGAAATGGAGCGCGGCACGGATCCCCTGGACAGGGATATTACAGTCGGCGATCTGCACTTTTCGGGCAAGGAGAAGAAGCTCTTTTGTAAGGGAAAGCCTCTCGCCCTCTCGCCGAACGAGATGAAAATGCTGTTGTTTTTGATGCATGGCAAGGGCAAGGCTTTTTCACGCGACGAGCTGCTTGACCACATCTGGGGATATAACGATGATGTGGAAACCAGAGTGACCGACGAGACTCTTCGACGGATACGCAGCAAGCTTTCCTCGGCGGACAGCAGCGTGCTGATTGAAACGGTTTGGGGCTACGGCTACCGGCTGCACTCGGGGGAGGGCGGAGAATGAAGCACATAAAAAGAAAAATAACGCTTTCCGTTCTCGGCACCATGCTGCTTGTTTTCGCTTCACTTCTCGCTGCCGTCAACATCTTTATTCCGAAATATCTGACGGCGGAGGCGCAGAAGGCGATCCTTTTGGAGGATGAGCAAAAGCCTCCCGTCCCGTTCTCCTATATCTACGGCGGCGAGGCTGATGCTCAGGAGCATTTTCTGACGCCGAGCGTCAGATACCTTGAAATCGAGGGCGAGCTCTTCGAGACGGAATATCTCTCGAGAGCCGAGCAGCGGCTTCGGGAATACTGCCGGAGCGAGAAGCCCTCCGCCGATGAGTTTCACACCCTGAAAATCGGCGGAAGCCGCTTTGTTTTTCGCCTGACTCAGGTTGAAGCCGACGAATATGAGGAGGCTTATTCTTACATTCTTTATGTGGATGTCGGTGCGGTTATGCAGTATGCGTCTTATCTGAACGCCGTGTTTTTTGCGGTGCTGACCGTTTTGACCGTATTGGTCTGCCTCTTCGGCTGGAGGCTCGGCGGCTATGTGGAGAGGGCGCATGAATCGCAAAACTGGTTTTTTCAAAATGTGTCGCATGAGTTAAAAACACCGATGATGGCAGTTCAGGGCTGTGCGGAGGGAATACATACCGGTGTTCTCGAACCTGTTGAAGCGTCCGGTGTGATCCTTGAAGAGAACGAGCGTATGTCCTCTCTGATAGAGGAGCTGCTTGCGCTCTCTAAGCTGGAGGCGGGACAGATCAAGGCGGACTTTCATTCGTCCGACGTGCGAGAGCTTCTGTATGACTGTATGCGCAGCACGGAAACTCTTGCAAAGCAAAAAAGCCTTCGCATCATACCTCATTTTGACAACAGACCCGTTCTTGTAAGCTGTGACGAAATTCAGCTTCGCAGGGTCTTTACAAACATCATCACCAACGCTCTGCGCTATGCTGAAGAGGAAATAGAAATCGAATGTACGCAGGAAAGAGGAAAGGCCGTCATCCGTATCCGTGACGACGGCAAGGGCATTTCGCCCGAGCTGCTGCCGCATATCTTCGACCGCTTCTTCAGCACCCGAAAGGACGGAACAGGGATCGGTCTTGCCCTCGCAAGGGAGATAGTTGCCCTGCACAGGGGAACGATAAAAGCCGAAAACGACGGCGGAGCGGTGTTTGAGATCAGCCTGCCGGTCAAAAACAGGTAGTTTTATTTTAATTGTCGCCCGCTTTTGCGGCAATAATATATAAACAGCAAATAATTGACAGAGAAAGGAAAATCCACTTATGAAAAAGATACTTGCATTTGTCCTCGCCGCCGTTATGGTTCTCTCACTTGCCGCCTGCACCGATAAGGGCTCCGAAGGCGGTTCGACGTCGCCCTCAGGCGCTCAAACAAATCAGCCTAAAAGCGCATTGGAAATTCTCGAAAATGTCTGGGACAAATATTCACCCGATGACAAATTCCCCGCGGTGGGCGGTTCCCCTAAGCATGTGAAGGACGACGCGCCCGGAAAATTCGATGTTAAGGACGCAGACGCCCTTGACTACGACCTCGGCTTCCCGAAGGCGAGCGCCTCCGAGATCGACGACGCCGCTTCACTCTCGCATATGATGAATCAGAACACGTTTACCTGCGGAGTGTATCACGTTAAAAACTCCGGCGGTGCCGAAGCTCTTGCAGGAAAGATCAAAGACAATATCCTTGTGAGGCAGTGGCTGTGCGGCTTCCCCGAAAAGCTCGTCATCCTGACCGTCGGCGATTATGTTATCTCCGTGTTCGGCGCCGGCGAGCTGATAGACACCTTCACCTCAAAGCTCACCGCCGCATACGGCTCCGCCAAGCAGCTTGTCGATGTGCCCATCGCATAAAGACGAGCCATGCTGTTTTCAAGTATAACTTTTCTGTACTGCTTTCTGCCGTGCGTTCTGCTTGTATATTTCATTGTTCCCGACCGCATGAAGAACTTTGTTCTTCTGTCGTCGAGCCTGCTTTTCTACGGTTGGGGCGAGCCGAAATATCTTGCATTTATGCTCGCGTCGATCGCGCAGTCGTATATTGCCGCGCGCCTCGTCGAGCGCCTGCGCGGGACAGCAGGCGCAAGGCTTGTGACGGCTCTTTCTGCCGCTGCAAGTCTCGGCCTGCTCGCGTACTGTAAGTATGCTGACTTTTTTATCGAAAACTTCAACGCTTTGACGGGGCTTTCCGTCCCGCTCCTGAGGGTCGCGCTGCCCGTCGGCATCAGCTTCTATACCTTTCAGATCCTGAGCTACGTTATCGACGTTTACCGCGGCGACGTGCCCGCACAGCGCAATTTTATCGACCTTGCGATGTATGTGGCGATGTTTCCGCAGCTTATAGCCGGGCCTATTGTTCGCTATTCCGACATCGCGGGAAGCCTGAAAAACCGAAGAACCTCTCTTGCCGACGCCTCGGAGGGGATAACGCGCTTTTCCGTCGGACTTGCAAAGAAGATCCTCCTTGCTAATCAGGCGGCGCTCATTGTGTCCGAATTCAAAGCGTCAGGCGAAAAAACAGTGCTGTTTTATTGGCTGTATACCGTTTCATATATGCTGCACATCTATTTCGACTTTTCGGGATACTCCGACATGGCGATCGGCTTGGGGCGCATCTTCGGGTTCCGCTTCTCCGAGAACTTCAACTACCCTTATATTTCCTCAAGCATCACGGAATTCTGGCGCCGCTGGCATATTTCTCTCGGCGGGTGGTTCCGCGATTACCTGTATATCCCGCTTGGCGGAAACCGAGTAAAGCCGCTGCGCCATGTTTTCAATATTCTTGTCGTGTGGGCAGCCACCGGCTTTTGGCACGGGGCGGCGTGGAATTTCATACTGTGGGGGCTGCTCTACGCCGTGCTGCTGCTGTTTGAAAAGTACGTTTTGCGCCCGAATATGCGCCTTAAAGTGCCGATGCATATCTATACGCTGCTGTTTGTCGCCCTCGGCTTTGTACTGTTTGACTCGGCAACTGTCGGCGATGCGCTTGTGTCCTTCAAGGCAATGTTCGGCTTCTCCGGGCTCCCTGCCGCAGATGCGGCTTCGCTGTATTATCTCAGAAGCAACGCCGTGCTGCTCGTCGTTTCCGCAGTAGGCGCGACGCCGCTGCCCAAACGTATCTGTGAAAAAATCGGAGAAACGGCGCTCGGCAAAAGAATCTTTTCCGTTGCCGTGCCTGCTTCGGCGGCGGCGTTAATTGCCGTTTGCACCGCGTATCTTATAGACGGCTCTTTTAATCCGTTTGTTTATTTCAGATTCTGATTTGCGGCCGTGCGTAAGCTCGACGGAGGTATTCCATGAAAAAATTCCAACAAATACTGACATTGGTCTTGTCTCTCGGCTTTCTTGCCGCATTTGCCGTCCTGACAATACTCTTGCCCGACGCTCCCGAATCGCAGTCCGAAAGACGCCTGCTGGCAAAGCGTCCGGCGCTGTCGCTTTCGTCCGTTGCGGACGGCAGCTTCATGAGCGGCTTTGAAAAATATATGCTCGATCAGTTTCCGATGCGCGACAGCTTCCGTACCTTGAAGGCAGTCGCCGCTGCGAAGGTTTTTATGCAAAAAGACAACAACGGGCTGTATTCCGTCGGGGAGCATCTCTCAAAGCTTGATTTCCCGACAAACTACCCGTCCGTTGACCGTGCCGCAAGTCGCTTTCGGCATGTGTTTGACACCTATCTCAAGAATTCCGGAGCAAAAACATATCTGTGTGTGATCCCGGACAAAAACACTTTTATCGCATCGCAGAACGGCTATCCCGACAAGGATTACAACGCGCTCGTCAAGCGTCTGCAAAGCGGATTTCCGCAGGCGGAATATATTGACATTTCAAAGCTTCTTTCACCGGATGATTTCTATTACACCGATTCGCATTGGCGGCAGGAGAAAATTTTAACGGCTGCCGCCGAAATTGCAAAAAAAATGGGTGCGGAGCCGATAGGGGAATGCGAGGTGCACGACACCGGCGTCCCTTTTTACGGCGTCTACTACGGTCAATCGGCGCTTCCGCACGCATCGGAGCCGTTTAGGTATCTTGACAACTCCGTGATACGCAGCCTGAAGGTATATAATGCCGAGACAGCGTCCGAGATACCGGTTTACGACCTCAAGGCGGCAGGCGGACGCGATCCATACGAGATGTTTCTCGGCGGTGCGCGTTCGATCATCACAATCACAAACCCAAACGTCGTGCGTGAACGCAGACTCGTCATTTTTCGTGATTCGTTCGGCAGCAGTATAGCCCCGCTTCTTGCGGCAGGGTATTCCGAGATAACGCTCGTCGATATCCGCTATATCTCGCCCTCGGCCCTTTCGAGGCTCGTTGATTTTTCCGGGGTCTCCGACGTGCTGTTCCTTTATTCCGCCTCGGTCATAAATAACAGCGAGACGATAAAATAGCGGCCCCGAAGGAGGAGAGTTGAGAACGAGACATCCATTCAGGAGGCGCTGTCCCGCCTAATCAAAACAAAACCGTCCTCATCATCGCCCACCGGATGCGCACCGTCTCCGGCGCAGACAAGATCGTGGTGCTCAGGGACGGCGCGGTAGCCGAGCAGGGCTCGCCCGCAGAGCTGCTGCAAGCGGGCGGCATCTTTGCCCATATGGTGCAGCTCCGGACCGAAAGCCGGAGCTGGACGCTTGCGAAACAGAAAATCCTTTGACAGAGAAAGGTAACTTTGACTACGAAAACAACACCGCAGTGCAGAAACCCTGCTCTGCGGAATTACATACATTTTGACGGTAAAACACCCTGCAAGATTTTTTGGTCTTGCAGGGTGCAATCATTTGTTGGGTAAAAATATAATTTTTCAATTTCCGGGGGTTGGTGATAACACCATATTATTTTCTCCCAACAAGTATATAACAAACACCTTGTTGATACTTGCTGGATATGTTTCTGCAATTTCTCCATTATATATTACTCGAACCCTATCACCAACATTGAAATTCGGAACAGGTATTTCGGAAATAACATCTAATGAAACTGTTATTCTATCCGCTGATTTGCTTTCGTTTGAATCAGCATCAGGCTTTACAGTAATACTTTTTTCTTTAACTTCAATTACTTCGCCATTGAAATAGGGATTAACATTGACATCGTCTGATTTTGTTTGTCTTGAATATTTTATTTCAAATGCATCTAAATCAGAAATGGTTATATCGCCATTACTTAAAGCATCTTTGACATTGTTTTTAGTGCCATCGGTAAATTCAACTATTATATACTGACTTATAACATTATAGAAATAGTAATCATATTCATCATCAGTATAAAAGAGTTCTAACGCCGTGTCGTAGGAAACACCGTCATCTACAGAATGGTCAACAATTTTGTCAATGGTTTTCGTAGTTGTTATATTTTGTGGTGCATTTGCTTCGCCTACATTTGAAACTGATGAAAAATATTCTTTTGCGGCGTTTTCACAAAACGCAACTTGCTCATCTATATATCTTTGAGAGTCAAGTGCCTTGCCGTGTAAATGCCAAGGAAATTTCTCTTTAATATCCTCCGCATAGTAAGAGTCGTCACGAGGTTCCCAATATTCCACGAGTTCATAATGCCCGTGTGAACCGGTGCGTTTGGCAGTAATGACGGTTGGTATATGAGCACCGCTTTCTAATTTTATCTCTCCGTTTTCCTCGCTATATTCGTGATACAGCACCCACATATACACGGTTGTTTTATTTATAGATTTATCGACATCAAGCACCTTATGGTGTATTGCAATAAAGTTATCGTCAGTATTTCCTTCGCTGTAATGATGTTCGGCAATTTGCCCATCAAGAAATATCGATAATTCTTCATTAAGCGTTGTTCTTGGATTAGTCAAAAAACATACTGCAACTATAACGCTTGTAACAACGGCAATAACAATAATCCAAAACGCAGGTTTTTTGTAATTCAATACTGATTTCACTCTATTTTTCACACCTACCTCTCCAAAAGCAAGGGGACAAGCCGCTATCATACGGCGATTTACGCTACAAGTTAAAAGTGCCTGAGAATAATCAGCTTTCTGTTCGGTATTCAATTCTTTAATGACTTTTTCATCACAGGCAAGTTCAATATCTCGGCAAAGCAGGACATATCCAAGCCACATCAATGGATTAAACCAATGTATTGTAAGAATGAGAAAGCCAAGCGGTTTCCATAGGTGGTCTTTGCGGCGAATATGTGCTTCTTCGTGAGCAATAACGTGTTCCATATCCTGCTCATTCATATTGAATGGCAGATAAATCTTCGGCTTAATAATTCCAAGTACAAAAGGAGAAACAACGCTTTCGCTTTGGTAAATATTATTTCGCAATAAAACTGCTGTATCGATTTTTCTCTTGACACGTAGGTAGCTGATAGCAGTATATACAAGCAAAATCACAATTCCCACTATCCAAACGATGGATAATATTGGTATCAATATTTGTAGCGGATTTGCACTTGCTACCGGATCGGGTGCAAAAGAGCTGCTGATAATCGGATTTATGGTATTGTTAATAACAGGAATGCCGCTGTCAATGGTCGGTGTTTTGTCAATCATAATATCAGTGCTAATCGTTTCGGTGCTTGGAATTAAACTCATTACGCTTTCAAAATTAAATGGGCAAACAAGGCGAACTGCAACGATCCCCCAGAGCAAAACGGTTATCCACTTTGGTGCTTTTTTGAGTAATAATCTTAAAATCAATACGGCAAGTGCAATCCAACTTGCAGATATACTCATATTGACAATTTTTAGGAATATATCAGCCATCTATATTTTCTCCTTTCCTGAAGCGGTCTATCATCTGCTGAACAGCATCTATTTCTTTGTCGGAAATCTTTTGGTGCTTTGTAAATGCCGCAATAAAGGCAGGGAGAGAGCCTTCAAAAGTTTTTTCTACCATCTCATTCAATTCGGCGGCTTGCACCTCATCTTTACTGATAAGCGAAGTAACAACGGTATTTTCGTTTTTCAGAACACCACGCTCGGATAAACGCTTGATTACTGTATAGGTAGTGGTAGGTTTCCAACCAAGCTGTTCCTTGCAGAGTTCAACAAGTTTACTGCTCTTGACAGGCTCGTTCTCCCACAAAATCAAGCAAAAACGATACTCGCTTTCAAATACCTTTGGTGTATCCATAATTAACTCTCCTCTCTAATTCGTTAGAGCTCATATATACTCTACCATATTAGAGTTGATTTGTCAATAGATTGATATAAAATTATGTGAATACGAGTTGCGGTGTTCGATATAAAAAGATACCGGAAGCTCACACGAAGCATTGTGAGACCTTCCGGCATTTTTTGTATTTAGATTTACATATCTCAATTGAAGCCTTCAGAATATGCTCTGAGCCGAGCGATCGTCTCCGCAGTCAGGCCGCCGGAGCAGGTGATTTCACCGTTTTCAAAGAACAGGAAACGGCCGCAGCATTTCTCCACAAGCTCAAGGCTATGGGTGTTTGTCGACTCTGCTTCTATTTTACTGCTCCAATATGTTTTTTTCACGGATCAGCCACTCGATTATTTTTGCCGCTCTGCTTTCGAGCGTCGGTATTTCATCCTTGCCGAAGAATTTCAGAGCGTTGCTTTCCCCGTCGGTGATCCTCATTTCGCCGCTCACATCATCCGCAAGGTAAAGGGCTATGACGGAATAAAGCTCGTCTCCGTTTGGATATTTGAAATAAAAATCATTCCCCGAAAACAAATGCAGCAATGTAAATCTCTCCGCAGTCAGGTCGGTTTCTTCTTTCAACTCTCTTGCCGCCGTTTCTTCGAGTGTTTCACCCAACTCTGCCGCTCCGCCGGGGATGCCCCATGTTTTTGTATCGGAGCGCAGATTCAGCAATATTTTATTGTCCTTCAACACAACAACGGTCGCGCCGACTGCCGCCATCGGCGCATGGCCGATATATTTTCTCATTTCACTTATATAACTCATTGTTATCTCTCCCTGCGCTCGCGTGAAGCGAAGCACCCGTACATATCTGTGCGGCGAAGCCGCGCTTCATAGGGCGAAGCCCTGCTTCATCTTTCATGCACCGTAAGGTGCGCTTAATTTGAAAAACCACTTGCAAGATGCAAGTGGTTTTTCATGGCAAATGACTCTAATTTTGATAGAAACCCGTTAAGGGGGTGCAATTACGGTTTGGAGGGGGGTGCATTTTTGATTTTAGGGGGTGCAGTTCTCCATTTAGGGGGTGCAGTTTTTTGTCGGTTGCACCCCCTTCAAAACCACAGAAAATCACACTTGCATTGATCAAAAGACGAAGTGGCTTTTTACTCATGCAGTTTGCTTATGATGGCTACTGTCGTTGCGCCAAACATTACTGCAACACCCAATGCGCCTTTACACCCGTCTTTGAATTTCTTCGCCTGTTTGTTGCGGCAGGACTCACAACATTTGTACTTGTATCCCTCTGGCAATGTGCGATGGCATTCATTATAGCTTTTATCATCCATTTTATTTGCCCCAAACAGCCGCTGCATTCGACCTTACAAGCAGTTCTTCCACAGGCAGACCAATCGGACAAATATCATGACAAGATAACGACTTCCCGCATCCCTCAAAATATTTCTTCTTATATTCAGCAGAAATCTCATTCAAATGAGTGCTTTCCTGTTCTTCATTCAGAATCCGAAAAGCGTTGACCGCTGCAACCGCTCCAGCAAAAGTACCCTTTGAAGAAAAGTTTGGACAAACCTCAAGGCAGCACCCGCACATCAGACAGCGAGCCGACTGATACCTCGGTTCGTGTGTAAATTCAATCATATAGGCTTCGCTTTCCAACCAAAGGTTTAGTTTCTTCAAGTTCTCAAACAGGAATGACCGGTCAACAATCAGATCCCTGACAAGAGGAAACTTACTGAGTGGTTCCAGCGTAACGGTACTGCTCTTTAGCATATTCAGAAATGTAGAGCAGGCCAGCCGGGGAAGTCCGTTGATCAGCATGGCACACGCTCCGCATTTACGTACCATACAACCGCATTCCCATTCAATAGGAGCAGCCGTATTCCCACATGCATCTGTCAGTGGGCTACGACTATTCAATTCGTTTAAGACAGCGGCAATAGAACTATTTTCACTTCCGCCAAACTCAAATTCCTGCCAATAACTGTCTGATTTCTGACTCTCCTGCCGCCTGATTCTTATTTTATATACCAAGTGAATCACCGCC
>ENA-OUQF01002198-OUQF01002198.1-human-gut-metagenome-genome-assembly--contig:-NODE-2198-length-10218-cov-8.607990_pt1 | contig 10218 bp, 9 predicted proteins | sample MGYA00237947_ERZ548826 | MGnify/ENA primary metagenome ERZ548826 (study PRJEB26490, sample SAMN05194701) | human gut metagenome | biome: terrestrial biome; feature: human-associated habitat; material... | reverse complement strand
AGATTGAAAATGGATGCCGAGACCATGTACTATCTGCAGGACATACAGTTGCATTCCGTTGAGGAAGCCAGACGGGATTTCGCGGAAGTCCTGTCTGACATGAAATCCCCGGAGCGGAAATTCTATTTCTGTCACATGGAGCTGAAAGACACGCACGAACAGGTTGGCAGCATCGGGTATACGGTTGAAGCCGACACTCCGGTAGGAAAGCTTGTCCATCTGGGCTATTTTACATATCCGAGGCATTGGGGGAATGGCTACACCTCGGAGGCATTGAAGAAGGTTCTGGAATATGCCTTCACACAAGACAATGTGTACAGAGTTACAACCGGGTGTCTGGCAGAGAATAAGGGCTCCGAGAGGGTTATGCAGAAAAACGGGTTAATAAAAGAAGCCGAGCATATTGATTATGAATGGCACGATGGTAAAATGAAAACCCGCTTAGAATATCGATTATTAAAACATGAATTGGAGCAATTACAAAAAACACTTTAATTTCCCCTTGCAAACCACACGTATTATGTTATAATACATTTAACAATTAAGTTAAATGTTAAGCGTAGGAGGGATAAGTTTGGGAATGCAGGATACGCTTCGCGCGCTTGCCGATCCAACAAGACGCGAAATCCTTAATCTGCTCAAGAAATCACGGCTGTCTGCGGGCGAGATCGGCGACCATTTTTCGATTTCCGGTGCGGCGGTTTCCCGGCACCTGTCCGTTTTGAAGGAGGCAGATCTGATCCGCGACGAGCGGGAAGGAAAATTCATCTATTATGAGCTCAACACCACCGTGCTTGAGGAGATCATGCTATGGATCACTGAATTAAAAGGAGGAAATGGCCATGATCAGACAACATAAAAAAATGATATTACTCACATCGATTGCGACGCTGCTCCCGATCCTTATCGGATTGCTCTTGTGGAAGCAGCTTCCGGATTCCGTTGCAACCCATTGGAGCACAGGCAACGAACCGGACGGCTACTCATCCAAGGCTTTTGCAGTGTTCGGGCTTCCGGTGATCATGCTGATCCTGCATCTGGTATGCGTGATCGCAACGAACATTGATCCCAAGGCAAATAGCATCAACAAAAAAATATTCTTTATTGTCCTGTGGATCTGCCCGGTATTTTCCATCATTGTATGCAGCACGGTTTATGGGTATAATTTAGGGTATCAGTTTGATATTGGTTTTCTTTGTGGGCTGCTCATCGGAGTTTTATACTTGATATTAGGCAACTTCCTGCCGACGGTAAAGCCGAATTACACCATTGGCTTCCGCATTTCGTGGGCGCTGAATGATGCCGATAACTGGTATCACACGCACCGGTTCGGTGGAAAATGCATGGTGATCGGAGGGCTCCTTCTGATCGTCACCACGCCGTTCCAGAATATCTGGGTGCTTATGGCGCTCGCCATCCTCCCGTGCATTTTGCCGGTGATCTACTCCTACATGTACTACCGCAAGGGGCAGTCACGGTAATACTTTTTATTGTGTCAGACACCAATGGTTCAAATACATTTTAGGAGAATTGCTCGTTTATCACAAGATATTAGTAAATTTATAAGTTGCTATTAAATTTCATAGTATGAAAAGCCACGACCTGTACTCTGATTTGAGTACAAGCCGTGGCTCCTGTTCTTGCTGTCTTTTTTCATAACCAGCCGATTTTCCCTCAGACATCTTTGCCTGAATATCAATGAGAAGGTGAAAGTCTCTTTATGAATTTTCTGATTTTTCTAATGGAAAATACAGGCAGATCTGATAAGACTCCTCCCCACATTCTTCTTCGCATCTGCCCTGCATTTGCTCCATCATGATTTCAATATTATGAACCCCAATTCCCGTTCCTCTATGATCCTGTTCTTTATTTGCCGCTGCATTCATAATGGAAAAGAAAAACTCGTCCTGACAAATTCCCATATCCAACAGGATTTCTTTTGTCTTGTCTGCATACTTCAAAAGATTGGATAACAAATTATTCATAATGCGTCCGATATAATCATAACAAACACTTATCTTTACTTCCTCCCACTGTTTCCATCCCAGTGTAACCGTATAGCCATTTGTCTGCAATACATTGCACAATTCCGAACAGTAATCCTCCATTACAAAAGCTATGGATTCCGACTTTTCCATCTGTGGCTGCTGCCCTGAATTGATAAGAAAAAACTCAAATAGCTGATCTGAAAGATTTTTAATCTGAATCGCTTTTCCCACTGTTTTCTTTACATAAAGTTTCACCTTATCGTGTTCGGGTTCTCTTTTTATAATTTCAAGATATGCCATTAATGCAGTCAATGGCGTCCGCAAATCATGTGCCATCCCCAGAACCAGTTTATTCTGTGCCTTTTTCATATTTCGTTCTTTTTCTTCCTTCTCCAAAAGAACTGTTTTCATATGCTCCAGACCGCGTGCCAGATCTGTCAGCTCATCCTCTCCTTTTATAGTAAAATCCACCGACCATAATCCATCTTCCAGTTTCGCTACTTCCCCACTCAATTGCCTGATGTACCGTACATATCCGCTTACACCAAACGCAAACACTCCAATCCAGACCAGCACACCACAAAGTGCCGCAGCCACATCTACCAGGATATAATACTTTCGCTCACGATTCACATATATAAATACATCTGCATTCCCATCTGTAAACGATACTTCTTGAAAATATTGCCATGTATAGTGTAATTGCTCTGATTTTGTACGATCCAAGGCAACTGGAAGTGCGTAATAATTATCGTAAAGCAGCATGCGCTTTCTTGAAATCGTAAAATACCCAATATGGTTTTCTTTTGCCCACTCCCGGATACGCTCCGTGTCGGAAGCCGCCAGATGATGTCTGGATACATATTCCTGAAACATTGCTATGGTTTCCTTAGAAACATTTCTTCGATACATAGAACTTTCAAAATACCGGTTTAATGCTCCATTTCCCATAAAAAATATAAGCAAAAACAACAGCAGTGCAAGAAAAAATCCCAACAGCAGAATTCCGATCATTTTTTCCATCAGATGTTTTCTTTTTCGTTTATTCAATGCGGTATCCTTTCCCCCACACCGTTTGTATAATTTGCGGTTTCTGCGGATTCTTTTCAATTTTCAGTCTCAATTTCCGAATATGAACCATAACGGTATTTGCAGAATTATTGAAAAACGGCTCCTGCCAGACGCTCTCATATATGTTTTGTACGGAAAAAATTTTTCCCCTGTATTTCAGCATTAATGACAAAATTTCATATTCTGTTTCCGTCAGGTAAATCTCCTCATCCCCTGAAAATACTTTATTTCCTGTAGTATTGATCTTCAGATCTCCTTTTTTTATCCACACATTTTGTCCATTTTCTTTCATGTTTCCACAAGTATAAACCTGTTTTCGACGCAACAATGCCTTTATCCTTGCCAGCAATTCTGCATAAGAAAATGGTTTCACCAGATAATCATCTGCCCCGGCTGTAAATCCGATAATTTTATCATTCTCACTGCTTTTTGCGGTCAAAAATAAAATCGGCACATAGGAAACCTTGCGTATTTGTTCACAGGTTTTGATACCAGAAATCCCAGGCATCATAATGTCCAAAATAACAAGATCCGTATCCTCTGAAATCTGGTGCAGCCCATCCATTCCATTATCCGCTTCAATTACATGAAAACCCTCGTTTTCCAGCAATATCTTTACGCTTTCCCGGATATCTTCATCATCTTCAATAATCAAAATTGTTATTTCATCCATATTTTCTCCCATTTATCAAGCATTATTTAATTTATATAGTATTGTACCATATTTTTATAACATAATATCACTCTGTAAAAATGTTAAGATTTGTTAAGAAATATTAAGACTTATTTTAAAACATATATGCTATGCTTAAACTATCCGTTTAGGAAAACAAAAGAAAAGAGACCGTATAATGAAACAGAAAAAAAAGAAACGCAAAAGAAAAATTTTTCTACCATTATTTTTAATATTTTTCATCATCATCGGATTTTATTCCCATCAATCCTACGAAACAGCCATGCACGAACAACTCCCGGATTCTCTTATCGAGTTTGAGCAAAAATATCCGGAAGCAACCGATTTTGTAGAAAATTATCACAAATACAAAAACAAATCCTTTGACCTTGATGTGTCACACGAAGTAAGAAAAGACAACATTCCTCTATTCATCCAGTGGGATAAGCGATGGGGGTACAAAACATATGGCAGCAATTTCCTTGGTGTCAATGGTTGTGGTCCAACTTCACTTTCTATGGTTATCTGCGGATTAACTGGAAAAGCAACGTGGAATCCTTATAAAGTGGCACAATTTTCGCAAAAACAGGGTTATTATATCAGTGGACAGGGCACTTCGTGGGATCTGATGACTGCAGGTGCAAAAAAGCTGGGCCTTACATCCACAGAGGGAACCATAAATAACGATTATATCCGGCAAAATCTTACCTCATCCACCCCGATGATCTGCTCCATGCTGCCCGGAGATTTTACTTATAGTGGACATTTCATTGTTCTCACCGGCATCGATTCCGAAGGACGCGTTGTCGTCAATGATCCCAACAGCCCCAAAAACAGCGAAAAACACTGGGATATGGATCGACTTTTGCCACAAATCCGGCATATCTGGAAATTTGAGGTGGAAAAAGCTGCATAATTCTTTGTTCTATGCCTGTCTCGCCCGTTGTTTATTGTGTCAGGCACCAATTGTTTTCTGATTTTTGCTTCATAGAAAATATTTCCGAATTCAGGTACATCACTACCTCATTTTCCGGCATCAAGCAACTTCAAAATGCTCTGTGCCCGTTTCTTAAATACTTCGTTTTCCGATCCCTGGGCTATACCCGCAATGCGCACCATCTCATCCTCATACGGCATACAAAATTTAACCGCATCTGTTAAAAGCCGGTCAGACTCTAATGTGCTGTCTAATGCATGATCAAAGTCATACAACGGCGCCATGCACACATACTCTCCGGTATCCGTATTTCTAATCCAGCCAAAATTACCTGCATGCCGGTCTCCATTTCCGATTATCGCATCTATAATAAGCATTTGCGCTCCGGCTTTTCCAAACAGATCTATAATCGTCTGCTCATCAAAATCATCCGGATCAATTCTTCCCGACTGATCTGCCTGCTCAAGCATCACCTTTGGGGAAGTTATATTAGAAATTGCGATTCCTCCGTCTGTCTCATCTGCTCTTTCTACAGAAATTCCGCATTCCCTGCAAAGCTTAATACATTGCAGTTCCACGGAAATATCGCCATATTTGTAGAGCTTTCCGTCCTGTTTCCATTCCTTTGACAGTGCACCACCCACGTAGAGTGTCGGTGCCGCCTGTCCTGTAAATTCTTCGTTTCCGTCCCAGAATGGTTTGTAATACGGACTGATCTCCTCAAAACATATCGAATCATCCTCAGCTTTTGTCCAGTAACAGTCGATGAAACTCAACGCTCTGGTCTCACGGTTAATGCGCATACGCGCTCCCTGTCCGAATGTGATGCCCTTTAATTTCCGTGCTATCGTGTTGGTACCTGAGGAATAGCGGTATTTCATCCATTTTGTGAAGGTGTGATTGTCTGCACCTTTTTGCTGCATCAGCCCCGGAAGAAGATTATAATTTAATGTTTTTTCTTTCTCTATGTCGTAAACAGGTGTGTTTTTACACATTAGCATCATGGGATCACCCCTTTTATATAAATTCGATCGGTAATGCTACAAGATTTTCTCTTAAATATGTCTTTTTATCAATCAGACATAAAATAACTCCGAGACCTCTTTTTTTATCACTTACCTTATCCAATACCTGATTCGTTGCTCCCATACTTGCCTTGGGATTGCCGGACATTTTAATCTCGACCGGATATAAGACTCCATCCTCCTCTATCACAAGATCAATTTCGTTTTCACCGGAAGCATTTCTGTCTTTCCCTCTGTAATAAAAAATGTTAAATCTGTAATCTTTGCCCTCGTTGGAATAGGATTTTAAAATTTCAGACACTACAAATGTCTCAAACATATTCCCTGCAACCGCTGAACATTTCAATGTATCGGCAGTAAGCCATCTGGTAAGATAACATGCCAGTCCGGTATCCCGGAAATAAAGTTTTGGTGTCTTTATTGCCCTTTTAAGTGCGCTCGCACTATACGGCTGGAGCAGATATACAATTCCGGTTCTTTCCAAAATAGATATCCAGTTCTTAATTGTCGGCTCACTTACCCCGACGTCTCCTGCTATGTTGGAATAATTGAGAAGTTCACCTGTTCTTGCAGCAACTGCCGTCAGAAATTTGGTAAATGTAATACCATCTGCCGCCACCAGTTCATTGATATCCCTCTCCAGATAAGTTGCAACGTAAGAAGAATAATGTTCTTGCCAGTCCCTGTCTATATCATAAAGCTCGGGATAAGATCCTTTGTGGATAATTTCCCATATATTGTCATATTTTACAATCTCTTTTTCACGTTCTTTGATATATGCATCGGTTGGGATAAAATGCCGGTTAAATTTTACACCATAAATCTCCCGCATGGATAATCCGGTAAGCTCTGAGATTGACACTCTTCCTGCCAACGATTCACTCATGCCTTTCATAAGTTCAAGTTTCTGAGAACCGGAAAGAATAAACATCCCTCGCTCATCCGATTCATCGACAATCTGCTTGATATCTTCCAGAATACTGCTTTCTTTTTGAACCTCATCTATAAAAAGCGGCTGTGGATTGTTTAAAAAAAACAATTTAGGTTCTTCCTTCGCCTGCATTCTTGTCAGTCTGTCATCAAAATTTGCCCGGTTAAAATCCTTGAATTCATGCTTTATAAGTGTTGATTTCCCGACCTGTCTGGCTCCTACCAGTAACATGCACTTGCTGGTAGACACTCTTTGTTTCAATATTGGCGTTATCGCTCTTTGTATATATGGCATAACAAACCTCCGGCTAATCTAAACTTTGATTTTATTATAGTCGTTAATATATACAAAATCAATAAAAATATACCGGCTAATCTAAAGTTATATTTTAGATTAGCCGGTATTTTTCAAGACACACAAGCTGTACATCCGGAATCCCGTTAAACACGCACGGTACAATGCCAACTTCCTCATCATGAATGTGGTTGTATATCGTTTCAATCCGGGCAAGATCCATTTGTTTTGCACTTCGGATATTTATCATAAAATATACTCCATCTGCCGCTCCTTGGTTTTCAGCCCCATCTTTTCATAAAATTTCTCCGCCGAGGTATTTCCCGCCCAGACATTGAGCGTCACTTCATAGCAGCCTAAACGCTTTGCCTCCTCTTTTACATGCACAAACAACTTCTCTCCGATGTGCTGTCCTCTGGTACTTGCATCGACGCACAGATCATCGATAAAAAGCGAGGTAAACGGCACCATATTGTTGGAAAATGGCTGCTCCCGCAACTGACAGAATGCATAGCCGAGACAGTTGTCATTCTCATCTGCTGCAACATAAATCGGTTTGGTATCATCCTTTATCATCTGTGTAAGTTCTTCGTTTGTGTATTTTGTGGTTCCCGGGATAAAAATATCCGGCCGGATATCTGCATGGATCTGAAGCACCTGTTCTAACAGTTCCAGCAGTCTTGGGATGTCGTTTTCGTTTGCTCTTCGAATAGTCATTTGATTATACTCCTTCTGCCATTCGCCCCTGCGTTTTTTTACAATTAAATAGGGATTATAAAAGGGGATGTCTGATTCTTTTAATTCCAGTTTTATTTTATCTCTCGATCTTGGCAAACACCTTGATTCCAAAAAATCTTCATAATCTGCAATACTCGGTTCGGTATTACTTCCAAACGCGGTAAATTGCACATTATCCACATAATTTTTTATTCGCACAATCTTTTTTGCCTCATCAACATCAATCAATGTACATGGCTTATTTTTGTACATATACCACATCCGAATCGGCAATTCTTTCGGTGGAATTTTCAGGGAAACAACATAATCCATATCATGATTGAGCATTTCAATCAATAACACAATTTAACACCTTTTTTTATCTAAGTAAAGAAATAGTCATCAAAATGATTGTTTTTATAGATAAAACAGAATCATTTTAATGGCTATTATGATTTTTCCTTTTTATAATTTTATTATCCAGTTAAGTGATATAATAATATGGTAAATTATTACAATACAGTTATAAGAAGGACGATAACAATGTTTTTTGCATACGGAGAAAAAGAGATTACATACCTCAAACAGAAAGATAAACGCCTCGCAGAAATTATCGATAAAATCGGAATGATTGAACGGGAAGTTGACACCGATTTATTTTCAGCCGTGATTCATCATATCATCGGTCAGCAGATTTCAACAAAAGCACAGGCAACCATCTGGAAACGAATGAAGGATCAGTATGGTATCATTAACGCAGATACCATACTGAGTGCCGGAGTTTCCAATTTACAGTCACTGGGAATTTCCTTCAGAAAGGTAGGGTATATTACCGATTTTGCCCGAAAAGTAAAGGACGGAACCTTTGATATTGACGGAATCTGGAAAAAATCGGACGAGGAAGCCATAAAAGAATTATCTTCTTTACAGGGAATTGGTGTCTGGACCGCGGAAATGATTCTGTTGTTTTGTATGCAGCGTCCAAATGTATTGAGTTTTGGTGATCTGGCAATCCAGCGCGGCATGCGGATGGTTTATCACCACAGAAAAATTGACCGCAAACTGTTCGAAAAATACCGGCGGAGATTAAGTCCGTATTGCAGTGTGGCAAGCCTGTATTTCTGGGCTGTAGCCGGAGGTGCTATTCCTGGCATGAAGGATTTTGCACCCAAAAAGCAAAAGAGATCTTCAAATCCATGCCGTAATGATTCCCTGGCAGCTTCCGGCATATAGCCTTTTCCCCCAAATGGTTGTCCAAGCCAGTATCCCAGCTCACACTCATCGTCTCTTTGTGTCATATCCGTATATCCATTCAGCTTCAATTCCACTGCACCAATTGCAATATTATTCTCTTTTTCACAAATTGCATAGCATTCTGGTGCAATTTTCATTCTTTTTTGGACAATGCACAAAGTGAGATATATAGTGGATTTTACCCCTGCACTGGAATTTACTTTTTCAAGTCAGCTTCAAGTAGTATGCTATTTCAACTTTCTTATTATTTTGTGGTGCTCCTCATCTAACCGGGGACATATGCACGATATGTATAGCTATGTCCCTCTTTTTCATCTACTTTTTGGACATATGCACGATATGTAACGATCTGTGTCCCTCTTTCCATCTAACTTGGGACATATGCAAGAAAAGTTGTCATATATGTCCCACCAAGCAAAACAGATGGGACATATAGCATATTTCTTTATTGGTATGTCCCTTCTACAAAGACTCTTGGGACATATCTCGAATTTTTTTCTCTATATGTCCCAAACGCATCGACTCACGGGACTTTTCACTATTCTTTTCTCTATATGTCCCAAACGCATCGACTCACGGGACTTTTCACAAATCTTTTTCCTCATATGTCCCCGCAGTTGAAAATATAAAAAGTTTCACATGTTTTGGGTAGGATTATAGGGATTTTGTGTGAAAATGGAAATGAGATGGAAGTTTTTATGAAAACGTGTTCAATGCTGATTTTATCATAAAAAAGACCTCATAGAACGATTTTCACTCTACGAGATCTTTATTTATGTTACAAAGTATATCTCTATAACATAATAATTCTGTTTTTCTTTTTTGCTATTATCTTTTTTTGCTTGTCTATGTAACTATCTATTCCACTCACTCCAAGTTTTTCAACAAAGAAAGTTTTCGGAATATAATAGCCCAATACTTCATCCTTTTTTATTCCAAGATGTATAACTGCATTTTCATCCTTGGTATAAAATAAAATATCACAATCAATTTTTGTTGGTGGATCTACATTTTGATTTTTAAACTTAACCGCAACTGGATTTTCTACAATATCTGTCATGAGATAAAAATAAACAAACTTAGCTTTTACGCTCTTAAATTTACTCTTATTTATCTTTTTTAAATCATTAAAACAAAGACCTGAATCCTGTATAAAAACCCCTCCCCCTTGCCCCTTATAATTACATATTTTCTTTTTAGGAACTGAATATTTTACAATTGATTCAATTCCCAACAAATGGCAAAAATTTGCTTCATCAAACCTTAATTGAATAGAACTTTGCTTCTTTCCTTCTATTATATCATATTGATAAACAAATGGATTTAAA
>ENA-OUQF01002193-OUQF01002193.1-human-gut-metagenome-genome-assembly--contig:-NODE-2193-length-10225-cov-6.039105_pt1 | contig 10225 bp, 7 predicted proteins | sample MGYA00237947_ERZ548826 | MGnify/ENA primary metagenome ERZ548826 (study PRJEB26490, sample SAMN05194701) | human gut metagenome | biome: terrestrial biome; feature: human-associated habitat; material... | reverse complement strand
ATGGAGCATCAACAAGGTCAACGAGGACGGAAGCATCCCCGATGGCAACGAGTTCTACATCACCGGAAAGGGTGTGGAGAACGGCAAGCTCACCATGCAGGCCCGTCATCTCGCCGAGCTTAATCTCGTTGGAGCCAGCACTTCCGACAAGGTGACTTGGTGGTCCGATAGCGCCGCGGTCGCGGTCTCCGGAACCGGCACCGTGTACGCCGTGCAGAAGGGCACCGCCAAGGTAAGCGCCAAAGTCGGCACCAAGATTGCTTCGGTAGATGTTACCGTGGAAGACAATTCCGTCAACAAGGTCAGCTCCGTAACCATTACCGGAGACGGTGTGTCCAATGGCAAGCTCAGCATCGTAGCAGGAAAAAATATCCAGTTGAACGCTACTGTGCTGCCGGAGAACGCCACCAACAAGACGGTGTCCTGGACATCATCCAACTCCTCGGTCGTCAACGTGATGGGCACTGGTGTTTTAACTACCGTTAAGGCAGGTACAGCCACCATCACAGCCACGGCCGATGGTGTCAGTGCCAAGGTCGCCGTTACTGTAACGGCCGCACCAAATCCTTTCAATGATGATATCGTCATCGCCGGCGTCGAGAGCGGCAAAGTAATCGGTTCCGAGCAATTCCAACTCACCGCCCGTGAGAAGGATGGCAGCAGCTTCGCAAACGTGGAGTGGAACATTCCTGACACCAATCTGCTGATGTTCATCAACAAAGGGTTTTCCAAAACGACCACAGGCCGTACTGTAGGTCTCAAAGCTCAGTACGATCTGTCCCGACACGACTACGTCGACACTGTTATTTCAGTCAAGGCGACTCGAACCGACGGCACTGTGTTGACCGCACAGAAGAAGATCTCTGTTGGAGGTTCTGATTCCGTTTCAGACTCGGACCCCCTTGACTCACTCACTCCGAGTGCCGACGGTCTGATGAAAACCGGCGACAATGAATACACCATTACCATTCCAGCCGGCTCGTCAAAGCACGTGTCCGTCACAGCCCTCCCAAGCAACGCCCGTCAGCTGCCCTTGTGGAAGGAACTTGGCGGAGATGATGCCGTAGCCACTGTTGATGCCGACGGTACCATTTACGCCCATAAGGCAGGCACCTTCGCGACTAGCGCCAATAACTACAACCGCTACTTCAAGCTCACTGTTGTAGTGGAATAATCACACACCAATAAGTGAAGGCTCGGTCCGCATGCCAGCGGAACCGAGCCTTCACTTATTTCACGCCGAGGAAAATGTCAGGGCTGATATCAGATCAGAAATCCAATCATCTCATTCGGCATCAGTTTTCTTGGTGCGCAACGCTTTTCTTCAGATAAGCAATCGAGCGGTCTCGCATGCTCTGCAAAATCGCATCAGCGCCTGCCGAATAATCAATCGCAGTTCCGTTTTTCACTTCAGCAGACGGAATCTGAGTGAAGTCGGTGATAATGCGATCCGTCAAATCAAGTGCCTGGAGAATCTGCCCACGGCGAGTACCAAGCTCATGCTCCTTCGTCCCCTCCGTATATACCCAGAACGGCTTGTGGAAATTAATCGAGAACAATGTTCCATGATAGGAATCGGTAAGCACGGCCTGCGCATGGCTCATCAACGAGATGAATTCTTCAGGCCCCGCATCCAACACATTGACCAGTTCCCGGCAGTTCGGCACGTTGCCTGCCATCGGCGTCAACACCGCAATACGCATGCCGATACGCTGGGACAACTCCTTCAACTGGCTGAAGACACCCACCGCCCGTTTGGGGCGCAGCAACGAATAGAACAGCAGATAGGGCGTCTCCCTCATCGTCTTGCCAGCAGGCACGTGTTCCAGCCATTCATCGGACGTCAGCAGAAGCGTCGGATCACATACATGCTCCACATGCTTTCCACTTACTCGTTCCAGCTTGCCACATGCGGACCGTTCCCGCGCAGACAATGCATCGAATCGGGCAAGTGCCGGACCGATGCGATCGAGTTCCTCATCGGTCATGGTGGCCGGTGAGGAGGCATAGGAGATCTTCCTGCACTGCGCCCATGCAAGCAGATAGGGATCCATATACTTCCAACCCACATGTTCCAGCTCATTGGAATGCTTGTTGATGATCTGATCGCTGCCGCTGACGGCCACGTCGAACGCATCAGCCAATTCGCCAAGTTCCTCCGGCTCATGGTACTGATTCTGACTCAACCGCATATGCTCGAGGATGAACCGTTCAAAGCGTTCCATCCTCGATTTGCGTTTACCGGCCACCGGAAGCATAGTCATGTCGGCAAGCGTCGATTTGATTCCCTGACCGCGGAAGTACAGGTTACGGTAGTAACGTTCGCCTTCCTTGGATCGATAGTCAATCATGGTGACGTTATGCCCCATGCTAGCGATCTTCGTCTGCGTTGCATATGCCTGCAGCACCGATCCGTAATTGTAGGCCGCATGGTAGGTGATAATCCCCACGTTAAGCGGATGACCGGCCATGTTGTTTCCTTTCTTCCTGAAAAAACTTATCTATGAATCCACCGAGCCTCGACTGGAATCAATCACCGAATTGCCTATGACGCACCCACGCTATCGCGGCACTGACGCAATACAGATGCCATTTCATGGAGAAGAGCGCCGCTTGCCTGGTCAGAGGGAAGCGCCCTCCATGGTATCGGCGTAGCGGCATGCGGAATATCGGCAGATTCAAGGTCTTTCGATATTGTTTTTTCCGTTCGCTGTGATTCCATGGCGCATTCGGATTGAACAAGTAGTTGATCATGATGATGGTCAGATGGAACAACGCATAATCGTCAAGACATTCAGCGCACTGCTCTCTCAACGCCGGCTGGTCGATTCGTGCTACGGTGACGTTCAGCGCCTTGATACCAGCCATCGTACGCTGCACATAATCGGCTCGAAACGTCCTCACAGCAGATTCCGCATTCCTGCGGTATTCGTATGCCATCGAATCCACATATCCGATACGTTTCGCCGCCATACATGCGCGGAACGCGTATTCGGCGTCTTCTCCAAGGCTCAACGATTCATCGAATCCCTGAATTCCATGCACTACTGACGCGGCGTACAGTTTGCCCCAAACCAGTGCTATTCCTTTTTGCGGGCGAAGCATGTCCAGGCAGAAAGCATCACGTTCCTCCCCGTTAAAAACCTTGTCGGCCGTCAGATAATGACGCTCTTCCGTCTCGCCGTTCGGAGCACCGTCCAATACGCTGCGATACGCGCCCATCACCACATCGCATTGGCATGTTCGGGCGAATCCAAGCAGACGCTCAACCGCATGATCAGGCAACACGTCATCACCGTCCACAAACATCACCCATTGCCCCGAGACCATGCCGATTCCCTCATTGCGTGCCGCGGACACGCCCGCATGCTCGATGGTGGCGGTGCGTATCGCGACCGATGGCGACGACCAAGCTTCCACAACCGTGCTATCGAATTGCGGATTGCCATCGAATATGATGATGGCTTCCATCAGCAGGCCATTTCCTTGTTGCCGTTTGAGACTTTCCACACAGTTGCGAAGCACTGATAACGGCGTTCTGTACACCGGTATGATGACACTGACAAGATCCGCCATGGTTATCTCAATTCACGGGTAATGGCCTCAGGCTTATACCTGAAGGATATCGGCGATTCGATGGATTCCGGGACATTGCCTATGGCGATGAACGCTATCAGCACCTCATAATCGGGAATATCCAAAAGCTCACGGATATCGCGCTCCTGCTGCTTGCGCATCATCGTGTTCAGGGGGCACGACGCAAGAGATTCGTATTCAAGCGCCGTAAGAAACGCCATGGTGAACAGTCCACCATCGATATATGGCTCGTTACGTTCCTCCACACTCACGAAGCTGCGCACGTCCACACTGATCAGAGCCAGAACCGGTGGCGCATCATAGCCTCGCCATCCTCCTTGTAATTCCAACGCCCGCTTGACGAGTTCCTGGTTTTGAACAAGCAGAATGCGGTATGCCTGCCGATTGCACACGGATGGGGTCTTCATGGAGATTGCAATCGCCTCATGCACCGCCTGCATGTCGACCGACGTGCCAGCATACTCACGGACACTGGTGCGTTGTGCGAACAACGTTGCATAATTCTTTGTCTTATTGTCAAGCTTGTCCGAAGCCCGAACGATTTTGACCCCTGCGTTGCCCTCGTTACCGCACGCCTTATCGGCGGAAGCAACCTCATCGGCAAACCACTCGCCTACGAATTGAGGAATCGGTTTGCCGATGGCACGATGTTTGTGTACATATGCCCGAATTACATTCTGCGCTGCCTGGTAAGTCCCATCATCCGTTGAATAACCAGATTCACGCCATCGTTCCATCACGGCTTTCAACTCAGCGAACGCCGATCTTCCGAAACCTGAGCGGAAGTGCTTATGCGACAGTCCCTTTTCGATGCGGTGAATGTAGTACACCATTGTTCCCCGCAGCTGCTCGAACTGTTCGTCGTTCCATCGACCGGCGCAGTTGTTCAGAAAACGCTTGCGCTGATCGGAATAGTACGATGCCAGTCTCAGGTTCGCCTTGTTCCGCTGCAACATCTTCCACACACGTTGAGGCACGATGGCCTTGACCTGCTGCTTAACGCCCATTTTTGTCGTTACCTTTCCTGCAGTTCCGGCATGGCCGCCTGCAACTCGTCCAAGACTCTTCCCGTGAAATATCCTTCGCGCAGCCGCGCACCCAATTCACCGGCTCGTTTCGTCATCGAAAGATACTCTTCCTTACCTATGGTATGTTCCGCTTGCACAGCTTCCTGCATGCTGTCTACCGCGAAACCGACGCCATGCTGCGTGACGAACGACGCGATCGCCGCCTTGCTCCAGATAATCACCGGCTTATCGGAGGCAAGGTACAGTGAAAGCTTGTGTGGATTGTTCACGGCCAGATATTTGCCATAGAATCCCGTGCACGTTGCTGTGCTGTCGCCATCCCAGATAAGGCCGAACCGCCCTTGGAGCTTGCTCGGCAGCTCGTCGGGGGCATACATGCCCCGGTACCATGCGGAAGGCCCCTGTTCTCTATCGAATTTCGGCCCATAGAGATTGATGTCCGCATCGGGGAACTGCGCGGCAAGCTGATATATATACCCAGCCTTCTCATGGCTGAGATTTCCGGCGATGTCAATGCCATGCCGTGCTTCAGGTGCGATCGGTGCGACCGATGGAAGTAGATAATCGAAAATACCGATTTCCTTGATTGGCGCCGTGGCACCATATTCGCGCAGCACTTTGCTCATGCATGGATTGTGGCTGATGAGCATATCCGCTTCCGCAACCCATTGCTTATCGAAATCGGTGAAGGAATACCCTCGCAGACTTTCCAAATCATGCACCAGCATGATGAAACGCACACCTCGGGTTTTCATCCTGCGTATAGAGGGCAAGGCATACAGGGATACCTTGTTGTACATGATCAGCGGAAACTGCACCAGCACCACATCGCCCGGCTGGACGGTATGTTCTAGTCGTTTCCAATCGGCCATCGTATAGCCGACGCACAGTAGCTTGTCGAAATACCCTTTATTTTCGCCAGGGTGCACCTCAAACGGCTGCCAGGCATCCTGTTCAAGCAGCCGGCGGATATCGTCACGCGCCTTGGAACCGGCGTGGGCATGGTGCAGGGAACGTTCGCAAATCACATACTTCGTCATATCCGATCCTTCACTCCTGTGGTTTGAACCGATTAATCACCGGCTGAATCATGCTCATCAGAAACTGTTCGTGGCATACAGCGAGCGATGCGCCGTATATGATGCCGAATACCATGCCTCCACCAAGAAGCCATACGAATGCGTTCCACGCAGCAGCATTGCTCAACACCAACACGCATTGCGTTACGACTCCCGAAAGCAACGCACATACGAAGATGCGAATCGGATCGATCAGTTCGCGAATCCCTTTAAGAAAATCACGGCATACATACGAGCGCATGACGAACATCAGCGCTTCGCACATCGAAATACTCACCGCCGATCCGGCCACACCGAATCTCGGGATCAACACGACATTGGCCGTAATCGCCGATACAAGACCGATGACGTTGACAGTAGCCCAACTACGCTCTCTGCCTTTGGAAATCATGTAATTGGCGAGCACGATGTTCATGGCGGAGAACATCACGGCAAAACCGACGCATCGCAGCGGCAACACCGATCCGGCGAAATCAGGGCCACCGAGCAATGCCACGATCGGATCGGCAAGCAGTATCAGCAATACGATGATCGCGGAGCCGAACACCATGACGAAGTTCATGTTCTTCGCAATAAGCTCGCTTGCACGACGTTCCTTGTTCTGCGCCTGATAGTAAGACAATCGCGGAAGCATGACGTTGCCAACCGAATTGACGGCGGTCACCAACACGGATTTGATTTTGGAGACAAGCTGGTACAAGCCAACCATGTTTGTCGTGCCAAGAAAACCAAGCATGACGATGTCGACCTGAATGTACATTCCGGACGAAATGGAAGCGATCATGAACCACAGCATCGGCTTGAAATGCCGCGTCACATCGAGCTTGGCGCCGTCATGCAGATCGATGAACTTACGAAGCCTCAACAGGTTGAGGATATTGGATCCATAGCCGGCCACCACGACGATGAGACCGTAGATCACATAATCGCCACGCTGCCTGACAAATGCAAACATGAGCACCAAAGCCAAAAGTTTGAAACAGACGCTTCGCACGGTGATGTACTCGTACTGCTCCAGTGCCTGATAAAACCATTCCACTCCAAACGACGCCAGCCAAATGGAAAGCCCGAACAGCAGGAACAGTTCGAATTGCGCGTTCATCTTCGGCACGGTGAGCAGGCAGGCCACATACACAATGCTGACCACGGTTGTCGAGCACCCAAGAATAATCAGCAATTCCTTGACGGTTCGCGAGAGCTCAGCGCGATCATCGCGAACGCTGGCGCATGCACGCACCCCGTAATATGTAACACCCAGCAATGCCACTAGCGAGAAATACGAGGAGACGGACTGGGCGAATGCGACATGCCCGGTACCGCTCGTGGAAAGCACGCGCGAAACGTATGGAACAGTGATCAGCGGGAATATCAACGATGATGTGGTGACAATCATGTTCATCAACACGTTGAATTTGACGGAACGAATGCGTGGTGTACTGCCCTTACCGCTACATACGGCCTTATCTGCCGCCTCCCAACGCTTCACCTGATGTTCTCCTTTACATCAGAGGACTTTGCAGAATAGCGCCTTTCCTCACCGGCAGCTATGCCATGCCCGAGGATAATATTGGTCAGGAGAATAAGCGCAATCCAGATAATGATGTTCTTCAGCATAATTTGATTAAGCATGGTGGACATCCATCGGTTGGAGAAAAAGCTGAAAGCGCAGCAATAACTGATAGCCCCATACAACATCATGGATAGAGGAACGCTACCGCTTCCATACTGCAACGCGTAGACCGTGCTTTCATAACACAATTGGGAAAGCGCTGCGATAAAAGCAACAGCAAGCATGGCACCGGCAATTCCCCAATCGAAAATGAATGCATAATATGTGGTGAACACATTACCGAGATCCACATTCCCATATCTTTGGAACGGCTGCCAATTCAACCAGTCGAGGACAGTGTGGCCAAAAACCTGGGGGAATGAAGCAAAAGTCGATGCCAATGTCATGTCTCCCCATTTCATCGACTTCACAGCAAGGGATGGGTTCATCGAACCAGTAAGGAACGCATCCAGATTCTTCATAGGCGCCCCGATATAGATGGAAAGATACTCGTATATGGTCGACTCTCCAGGTTCACGCCCCATCAACGAAAGAAGCGGTTTGAACAAGGCCAAACCGGCCAAAACGATAATCATGAAAAAGGCAACCGTACGGAAACGTAACCGAACACCTTGCCAATGATTGTTTTGCCGACGGAAGAGAATCCAATAGGCAAAAGCCGCAACGCCCAATTGAATGAGGCTGTTTCGCCCACCCGAGATCAAAGACATTGGGATAGCTGCCAGGGCGTTGATCAGCGCAAAATAGTCCTTCTTCAACGTCCGAATTACAAAACTCCGCATAGCAAGAAACAGCCATACATACGCCATAGCGTTGGTGGATAGATACAGCAGAGAGACAATGCCGGAAATAGACACACCTTCGGTGCTGAATTTATTCAGGTGATCATACAGCCCAATAGCCTTGCTTAACGAGCCGTCACCGCCGTATGGCAACGTCAGAGCGACGATGCTCCGCGATACAACGATGAAGGACAGACATGTAAACATCAGCCCGGCAACATAAACCCATAACGGCAAAGTAATATTTCGCGGCTCTTTGTATCTCCGTGATGAAACATCACCTACCACAATCGTGTGGAACAGCGTTTTTACACCATATGCTGTAGCCATGAAGACAACCGCCCCCACCATGACGACCATGCATGTCTGTAAAGACAGATTAAAATTCCACGCCTTGTAATTAGTCAGACCATTGAAGACGGATAAAGCAAAACCCAGAACGAAGAGTATGGATGGTTCCGCGAAATCCCCTCCATACACCATCAGCAGAAGAGCCAGGAACACAAGTAATGTAAGTAGCAGCGCAATCGAAAACATTCTTGACATGTGCTCCTAATGCGACGAAATTTCCGGGTGCCGCCGTTTATAGCAGCGGTACATCACGCTATACAGGGCAGGAGAAACGACAAGCAACTTCCATTGCAGCAATTGGCTCCGTGACAATAATCCATATTTTTCCACCAATGGCAGCAAATCACGCAAACGGACTCGGGCATACCGTTCGAAACCAGACCATTCCTTGCGCTTATGCGCAAGAATAATGCGGTTGTAGGTGCCCACAATGGATTCCAAATGGCCATATGCCGCATATGGTTCGTCCTGAGGGTATTTTCTGCGCACCAACTCCAGCATGTTGCCGGTGGACTGGGCGAATTTATCGGTGATGCCGTGTGATTGGCTTCCTTCGGTCATCCGGTATCGATACAACGGCGCGGATTCATAGACTATGCGCTCGGCACGATCCAGAAGCTGGTAGGTCACTGGCGAATCTTCGGCATATTGGGCGTCAACCGGATATCGAAGCCCGTCAAATAATTCCTTTTTCGCCAGCTTGTCCCACGCGACCACGTAAAAATAACCATGGATGTTGACGTATTTGAACGCGTCCTCGGATGTCATCACCATCTTTTTCCCAGGCAATGCATTGCAATAGGTTTTGCCGTCCGAACCCTCACGCGCATAGGAGACAATCGACAAATCGGCATCTGCATTCTCCATGTTCCTCATCAATGTTCCGAACATGTCAGGCAGCACATGGTCATCAGAATCCACAAAACCGATATACACTCCGGCGGCGGCATCAAGACCTGTATTGCGGGCTGCCGCAAGACCGGCATTAGACTGATGGATCACGCGAATACGTGAATCGCGTTCTGCCCATGTATCGCATTTCCTGCCGGATGAATCGGTAGAGCCGTCATCGACCATAATGATCTCAAGATTGGCATACGTCTGGCAGACAAGGCTCTGCATGCATTGGTCAAGATACCGCTCCACATTGTAAACCGGCACGATAATACTGATCAGGGGTTGGGATGGCATTGTCATAGCACAGACTCGACTACTCGTTTTGCGCTTTTTCTTATAGAGCTCATCATGAGGAGCCGTTGTTCCCTTCTTCGTCCAATCAATAATCCCTTAGCTGGCAATCAGCACTTCAGTGCATAGATAGCGCTCAAGCCAATCGCTGGGTATGCAAGATCTTGTCAACATTCCCGAAACATCCAGGGGAAAGTTTATTCGTCGGAAGTGACACGCCTATGGAAGCAGCAATCTTCTTCCTATACGAAAACATATTTTACGTGAATAAGGGCGGGCGATCTTCCGATTCGTTCTGAAAATCGCCCGCCCTGGCTCTGTCTAATCCCTATCCATAGGGATTAGACAAGCAGTCATTCCACGGTGATGGTGAGGCTCAGGGCCTTGCCGTCGACCTTGGCGTTCACCTTCGCGGTGCCCTTCTGCACGGCGTACACGGTGCCGGTGCCGGAGACCGCGACCGCGGCCCCGTCGCTCCACCACATGTCCACCTTGGACGAGGTGCCCGAGATGGACAGCTGCGCGAGGGAGCCGGCCGAGAGCGTCAGCTTGCCGTTGACAACCCCGTCGCCGGTGATGGCGAGCGTGGACGGCGGAACGCCGTTCTCGTTCACCGTGGCGACGTCCCAG
>ENA-OUQF01002191-OUQF01002191.1-human-gut-metagenome-genome-assembly--contig:-NODE-2191-length-10230-cov-3.770418_pt1 | contig 10230 bp, 10 predicted proteins | sample MGYA00237947_ERZ548826 | MGnify/ENA primary metagenome ERZ548826 (study PRJEB26490, sample SAMN05194701) | human gut metagenome | biome: terrestrial biome; feature: human-associated habitat; material... | reverse complement strand
ATCAATAGTCATATCAGATTATTTAAATCATGATACTGAAGGAAAAATAGAGATAAATAATATATATGATTATGCTGAAGGAGATAGACTGGAAATACTAAAAAAGGCAGATGCAATACTTGTAATGGAAGATAGTTTTGATGGCAAAAGTATTGAAATGCTGGAAAAGGCTTCAAATGTTTTATGGATCAATAAGGAAATTAGGGATATATTTCAAAAAAGATATGATAACTTAAAAAAGTTTAAGAATACACACTTAGATGATAAATGCTTTTTGATTGGCAATGGACCAAGCTTGAGAATAAGTGACTTGGAGGTGTTAAAGGAGAAAGGTATTTACACGATTGGATGTAATGGGATCTTTGAGATCTTTAGTGAAACCGAATGGAGGCCAACCTGCTATGTTGCAGCGGATGGAGCAGTTCCAAATGAAAGAATGTCGGAAATAGAACAGCAAGATATTCCGGTTTTTATGAAGCATTTTGTTGGGCTTGATAAGGAAGAATTTTATTTATATTGATATCAGGAATATGACTATGAAGATGAGTACCCTCGTTTTTCGGATGACATTGTAAAGTGCATATATAGGAGCGCTACGGTTATGTTTGATATGATTCAAATAGCCGTTTACATGGGATTTAAGGAAATATACCTCTTGGGAGTAGATTGTAATTATATTATGGGAGGTATGAATAATTATTTCTTTAAAAGTACAAAGCCAGACACGGTAATACATAGACCTAACAATATGGTTTTGGCATACAAGTCGGCAAAGAAGTATGCAGATTCTCACGGAATCAGAATATACAATGCTACGCGAGGAGGAAAGCTTGAAGTATTTGAAAGAATAGATTTTGATTCGCTATTTGAACAATAGTAGAGAGAGGAAAATTAGAGATTTTTGAAAGGGTAAATCTGGACACTTTATTTTAAGGATGGAGAGATAAAACGAACACAAACGTTAAGGCTGTAGTATTTGACATTGATGGAGTCATCACGGATGGAAAGAAATACATATGCGGGAAAGAAGAAACAAAATCAGTTTCACTAAAAGACTTAGATGCAATCCATATGTTAAAGGCAGAAGGGTATGTTGTAGGGGCTATTACAGGGGAAAACACAAAATTTGCACAGAGGCTAAAAGAGGAACTGCAACTTAACTTTTTCGTGTTGGGCTGCAAGCAAAAGTGGGACGAATTACAGGAAATTATAAAGAACTATAATATCAGTAAAAGCGAAGTTTGTTATATCGGAGATGGAAAGTATGATATGGATGCTCTGCAGCATGCAGGTGTTTCAGTCTGTCCGGCGGATGCGATTTATGAAGTAAGGGAAATATCGAAGTATGTGCTGACTACGCCTGGAGGGAAGGGGTGTATAGCGGAAGTATATACAATGCTGCATAACACCATAAAGGCAAAGGGCGAGAATGGTTATGGTGTAACGATAATGCAACGAATGAATGAACACCTTAACATATTACAAAAGATAGTGTGTGATGGCGAAAGGATAGAAATATTTTCGAAGATCATTGATGAAGCGGTTAGGTGCTATCATAGCGGAGGAAAGCTTTTGCTATGCGGAAACGGAGGAAGCGCAGCGGATGCACAGCACCTGGCAACAGAGCTGGTTTCGAAATTTTATAAAGAGAGGGAAGCGTTGCCAGCAGTTGCACTTAATGTGAATACCTCAACAATAACTGCAATAGCGAACGATTACCAGTATGATAAGGTTTTTTCCAGGCAGGTAGAGGCTTTTGGAAAAGAAGGCGATGTCCTATTGGGGATATCAACAAGCGGAAAAGCAAAGAATGTAATAGAAGCATTTAAAATGGGGGAAAAGAAAGGAATACGGACAATTCTGTTTACAGGAGATTTGGAAGCAGATTCAGAAATTATGAATTATGCAAATATAGTTTTTAGAGTTCCTTCAAAGGATACCCCAAGAATTCAGGAAATGCATATATTACTAGGACATATTCTATGTGAAGAAATTGAGCGAAGCATTGGAGAAAGATAAAGGAGAAGAAATGATGAACGGAAAGCACGTTTTTATAGTTGCAGAAATAGGGATAAACCATAATGGAGACATGGACATAGCTAAGAAGCTGATCGACTGGGCAGTGTTAGCTGACTGTGATGCAGTGAAATTTCAGAAAAGAACAGTAGATAGGGTGTATACAAAGGAATATCTTGACAGCTACCGGGAAAGTCCATGGGGGACGACCCAAAGGGCGCAGAAAGAGGGCCTGGAGTTTGGGAAAGAAGAATATGACGAAATAGACAGATACTGCAGGGAGAAAAAAATAGCATGGTTTGCATCTGCATGGGATATAGAGGCACAGAAATTTCTGCAGCAGTATGACCTAAGGTATAACAAGATAGCATCGGCAATGCTGACAAATGATGAATTATTAAAAGAAGTGGCAGGCGAGCAGAAATATACATTTATAGCAACGGGAATGAGCACCTATGAAGAGATTGATCATGCGGTGGAGGTATTCCGGAGCTATAACTGTCCGTTTGAGCTGATGCATTGCAACAGCACATATCCCATGCCCAAGGAAGATGCAAATTTAAATCTGATTCCTGCATTAAGAAAGAGATATGGCTGTCAGGTAGGATATAGCGGGCATGAAGCAGGCAGGATCGTATCCACCTGTGCAGTGGCATTAGGAGCCACCTCCCTGGAAAGACATATCACATTGGATAATACCATGTATGGTTCAGACCAGGCAGCATCCTTAAACGTGAAGGATTTATTAAGACTTACGGAGGATGTCCGGTTAATCGAAACGATCCTCGGGGATGGAGAGAAAAAGCTTTCAGACAGGGAAATGGAAACCAGAAAAAAACTGCGGGGATGTTAAATGGATACAAAAATATTGGAACATATCGATTATGAATCATGTATTGCAATCATTCCGGCAAGAGGTGGTTCAAAAACGGTACCGAAGAAGAATATCAGAAAAATATGGGGGCACCCGTTAATTGCATATTCGATTGCGGCGGCAAAATTGACAAAAAATATACAGCGCGTGATCGTCAGCACGGATTCAGAGGAGATAAGGGAAATTGCAAAAAGGTATGGAGCAGAAGTCCCATTCCTCAGGCCTGCGGAGTATGCACAGGACACATCAGCGGATATAGACTTTATGAAACATGCCATACAGTGGTTATACGAGAATGAAGGGAAAGTGCCTGAATATCTAGTTCATATGAGGCCGACCACACCGATAAGATCCCCTAAGATAATAGAAGAGGCCATTATCAAAATACAAAATGATAAGGAAGCAACTTCTCTACGGTCCGGTCATCTCTGCCATCATCCTCCTTATAAATGGTTTAAGGAGGAGGGAAAATATTGGGAACCATTGATTTCGGGGATGACCTGTGATGAAGTAAATATGCCAAGGCAGGATTTCCCGTCAATTTATATTCCAAATGGATATGTAGACGTTGTGAAAGCGGATATTATTATTCGGGAAAATTTATTGCATGGGGATAAGATGATCGGGTATAGAACCAATGAAATCCCTGATATAGATACAGAATTAGATTTGAAGAAAATGATGATATTTGATGATGTACGGGAAGATATTTCTGTTTTAAGAAAAGAACTTGAAAAGAGCTGTGGAGATAACAAATCATGAGAAATTATGTTGAAGTTGCATACCAGGTAGGAGAAAAACCTTTTGGGGAATATCCGTTACAACTGGCAAAGCATTTGATAGATAAATATACCTTAAAAGAGGGTATGAAGATATTGGATAACGGATGTGGGAGAGGAGAATTTTTGCATGCCTTTTCCACGTTAGGAATGCAAGTAGAGGGCTGTGATATCTCAAGCTATTGCCAGCAGGCGAAAATAGCAGATCTGAATAAGGAGAAGCTGCCCTTTCCAGATGAATATTTTGATGTTGTATTTACAAAATCAGTGATAGAGCATATCAGTGATACCGAGCATTATATGAATGAAATGAAAAGAGTGCTGAAAAAGGGAGGGCTGCTGATCCTGCTGGTTCCAGACTGGGAGACACAGTATTTTATTTTTTATCAGGATCCCACCCACATCCATCCCTATACAAAAGCTTCCGTCTATAAGCTTTTAAAGATGATGGAGTTTGAGAGTGTAGAGTCAGAGAAGTTTATCCAGCTGCCATGTGTATGGAAAAGCAAATTTTTGAAAGGCTTAAGCTATTGTTTAAGAATGTTTGGGCCGGTGAAAAAGATATATAAGCATAAATTTATCCGCTTTTCAAGGGAGCTTATGATTTTGGGAAGCGGAAGAAAAGGGATGTAAGTGCGATCAAACTTAGGAAAAGAGGAGAAAGCAGATGAATAAAGTGGGGGTAATACAAGGAAGACTTTCACCGAGACCGTATCCGAAATTGCAGGAGTTCCCATGGAGAACATGGAGAAAAGAATTTGAACATGCAGAGAAAATAGGATTTGATTTTATAGAATGGATTTTCGAAGAAAAGAATTTTAGTGAAAACCCTATTTGGAATGAGGAAGGACGGAAAGAAATAAGAAAGTGTATTTCAGAAACCAATATTCCTATTGAATCCGTATGTGCAGATTATTTTTTGGAAAAGCCTTTTTTTAGAAGAGAAGGGTATTCATTAGAGGAAAATATTGAAGTACTCAAAGAGCTGATCAAGAATACAAGAGAAATTGGGGCCAATACAATTTTGTTGCCCGTGTTGGAGAATGCAGAGATCAGATGTGAAGAGGAAGAAAATATTCTATCAGAGGCGATATATAAAGTTTTACCTACTTTGGAGGAGCAGAGAATTCACATCGGATTTGAAACGGAGCTTCCTATAGAAAAGTATTTGAAATTGGCATCCAAATTTAACAGCGAATATGTTGGTGCATATTATGATGCCGGGAACTGTGCAGCCTGTGGGCATGATATGCTGCAAGATATGAAAGTACTTGGGAGACATGTAATAAGCGTTCATGTGAAAGATCGGTTAAATGCAGGAAAAAGTGTTTTTCTGGGAACAGGAGATACTAATTTTAAAGAAGGAATTCCCTATTTAATAAAAAATGGTTATACTGGCAATTTTGTGCTGCAGACTTATTTTGAAGATGACTATATTGGAGCAGCAGCAGAAGGCCTTCAATATATCAGAGGGATCATAAAGGGTTAATGGGATGAAGTTTTTATTTGTAGGATTGGGCGGAATTGGGCAAAGACATTTGAGGAACCTCGTACAGCTTAGAGGGGAAAAGGATGAAATCTACGCGTACAGGGTGAGGAGAGCAGGGTTTGTATTAGATAATAAGCTTAATGTAATCAGTGAAGCGGGTTTAGAGGATAAATATAAGATAAAAACCCTAAACAATTTAGATGAAGCGGAAAAGCTTGATATTGACTGCGTATTTATATGCAATCCAACCAGTCTGCATATGGATGTTTTACTGTGGGCGGCTCAAAACAACTTACATATTTTTGTGGAAAAGCCAATATCAAATAATGATGCAAATATTGACAAATTAAGCGAATTAATCAGGAATAATGGAAAGATTACATTTGTTGGGTACCAAAACAGATTTCATCCTTGTATCAAAAAGGCGAAGGAACTAATTAGTAGCGGAAGTATAGGCCGCATTGTCATGGCCAATGCGCAAATAGGTGAGAATGTAACAAAATGGCACAAGTATGAGGACTATAGACAAATGTATGCCTGTAAGGAAAAGCTGGGAGGAGGGGTCATATTAAGCCAGATCCATGAGATCGATTATCTGATTTATTTTCTGGGAATGCCCAAGCAGGTATATGCGCTTGGAGGAAAATTGAGTAATCTTGAAATTGATGTGGAGGATGTGGCTTCCATTTTGATGAAATATGAGATAGACGGATACTCCGTACCTGTGAGCATTCAGGAGGATTATCTTCAAAGTCCCCCAACCAGGAAATGCATGGTAGTAGGAACAAAGGGGAAGGTGGAGTTTGACCTGCTGGGATCATGCATTGCAGCATATGATGAAAACGGAAAAACAATATATGAGGAAAGCTTTGAATTTGAGAGAAATGATATGTTCCTTGAGGAAATGGGCATGTTTTTGGATGCCGTAGAAGGAAAGAAAGAGGACGGGTTAATCACCATAGAAGAGGGACTTAAAAGTCTTAAGGTAGCATTAGCTGCGAAACAATCTTTGCAGACAGGTAAAATAGTAGAGCTATAGGCGATGGAATGAGGAGAACAATCCAAATGAATGCAGTTGAAAAATTTATGATAAAGGATAAGGTAGTCATCATCACAGGAGGCGCAGGTTTGCTGGGAAGAAAGCATGCCGAAGCAGTGATAGAAGGAGAGGGAATTGCAGTACTTATTGATGTATGTGAGTCGGCAATTCAAAATGCCAAAACTGAGTTATTAAACAAATATGGAAAGGCTGGCAAAGTAGAAGGGTATGTAGCTGATATCACATCAAGGAGTGAAGTGGAAAAGGTAATAGAAGAGATCAAGAATAAATATGGTCATATTGATGTCTTGATTAATAATGCTGCAAACAATCCCAAAGTAGAAGGCAAAGCTCAAAACATGAAGGCGATCCAATTTGAGAATTTTCCGCTGGAAATGTGGGAAAATGACATTGCGGTAGGATTGACAGGGGCGCTGATCTGTTCCCAGGTATGTGGGCAGGAGATGGTAAAGCAGAAGAAGGGAGTGATACTGAATATTTCTTCTGATTTAGGGGTTATAGCACCAGACCAGCGGATCTATCGCCGTGAGGGGCTAAGGGAAGATGAGCAAACGATAAAACCGGTGACATATTCAGTTATTAAGCATGGAGTAATAGGATTAAGCAAATATCTTGCAACATATTATGCAGAGAAAGGGATCAGGGTAAATGCGTTATGTCCGGCAGGAGTATATAATGGACAAAATGAAGAATTTTTAGAAAAACTGACAAATCTAATTCCAATGGGAAGAATGGCCAATGTAGAGGAATATAAAAGTACAATCTTATATCTGATCTCAGAAGCAAGCAGCTATATGACAGGAAGTGTCATTGTTGTGGATGGAGGGAGAACCTGCTGGTAGAACGAATAGTGGAATAGGAAAATGCGGCTGTATATGGGAGGCATGAGGGCTGCATTTTCTTTTTTTGCGAAATATATCTTGGAAGTGCAGGATCAGCGCAGTTTTGCCGGTAGGATTGCTGGCTACGGTACTGTGCGTACTGAGCTATGAGCTGGTGAAAAAGCATGTGAGGAGAAACGTGGAAAAGAAATGAAAAAGGTGGCAATTTTTGATGTAGACGGAACACTTCTTGACACAACAGAAGGAGTTCTCTCATCAGTACGATATACCATAGAAACGCATAAGCTGGACATGCCCTCTGAGGAGGAACTCAAAAAGTTCATAGGCCCGCCTATTCAGGACTCCTTTCAAAGGATATATGGGTTTGAAAAGGAAAAGCTTCAGGAGCTTGCAACCACATTCAGAAATCACTATAAGGATGTGGATCTGTTAAAGGCAGTGCCCTATGAGGGAATTCTGGAAACCTGCAGAAAGCTGCAGGAAAGCGGAGTGAAAATTGCAGTAGCAACCTACAAGCGGCAGGATTATGCGGAAAAGATCGTGCGCCATTTTGGATTTGGAGCCTATACTGATGTGATCTACGGAGCCGATCACGAGAATAAGCTTAAGAAAGCAGATATTATCAAGCTATGTCTTGAAAGCACAGGAGTTTGTGATAAGAAAACAGCGGTCATGATCGGGGACAGTGACAATGACGCCATAGGAGCGCAGAGGCTGGATCTGGATTTCCTGGGAGTGACCTATGGTTTTGGATTTAAGAATAAAGAAGAAATCCTGAGGTTCCCAAATGCAGTGGGAACAGCCTGCCGGGCGGAGGAATTGCTGGATTTTTTTGATAATAAGGGGGATTGCCTGAAATGAAGATGAAAGTGGCAAAGTATATTTCAGAATTCATGGTTAAAAAGGGAGTGGAGCATGTTTTTACCATTACCGGTGGCGGCGCAATGCATTTAAATGATGCATTTGGGCATCAGAAGGGACTGCAATGCATTTACAATCATCATGAACAGGCGTGTGCCATCGCTGCGGAAGGGTATGCCAGATATACAGGAAGAGTCGCTGCGGTTTGTGTAACCAGCGGACCGGGCGGAACCAATGCGATCACAGGTGTTTTGGGAGGATGGCAGGACTCTATTCCCATGTTTATTGTATCCGGACAGGTAAAGAGGGAGACCACAACATGGTCAACAGAAGTGCCCCTTCGCCAGCTTGGCGATCAGGAATTTCAGATTGTCGATTGCGTAAAGGGAATGACAAAGTTTGCAGTTATGGTGACGGAGCCTGAAAAAATCCGGTATTATCTGGAGAAGGCATGGTTTTTGTGCAATTACGGAAGAAAAGGACCTGTATGGCTGGATATTCCACTGGATGTGCAGGGGGCGCTTATAGAAACAGAAGAGCTGAAGGGATTTGATGAAGCCCAGGAATTTGAGAAAGAATGTCCTGTGTATGATACGAAACAGACGGAGGAGATCTTACAGAGGCTGAAGGAAGCAAAACGGCCGGTCATCTTTGCAGGAACAGGGATACGGCTTGGAAACGCCTACGAAGAATTCCTGGATGTGATTGCAAAGCTGAAAATTCCGGTAGTAACGGCCTGGAATGCAAATGATCTGCTGTGGGAAGGACATCCATGTGACTGCGGACGGCCAGGCACGGTAGGCACAAGAGGCGGAAATTTTGTTGTGCAGAGCAGTGATCTTTTGCTTGTTTTGGGATCAAGACTGAATATCCGGCTGATCAGTTATAATTATAAAAATTTTGCAAAGGATGCCTATAAAATTGTAGTGGACATTGACAAAAATGAACTGCATAAGCCAACTGTAAAGGTTGATATGCCTGTACATGCAGATGTGAAAGAGGTTCTGCAAGAGATGGACAGGTTCCTTGAAGAACATCCGGACAGCATGGGAGATCATGCAGAATGGCTTACAAGATGCAGGGAGATCAACGAAAAATACCCTGTGGTGTTAAAGGAATATTATCAGTCGGAAAAGCTGAATCCCTATGTGCTTTTGAAGGAGTTTACCGAAAGGCTGCAGGAGGGAGATGCAATCATTACGGGAAACGGAAGTGCCTGTGTTATGACATTCCAGGCTGCAGTTGTCAAAAAGGAACAGAGAATGTTTACCAATTCCGGCTGCGCGGCTATGGGCTATGGTTTTCCGGCAGCGATCGGCGTTTCCATTGCAAGAAGAGGGAAACGTGTGATCTGCATAGATGGTGATGGCAGCTTCCAGATGAATATGCAGGAGCTTCAAACGGTTGTTTATCACAATCTGAATATGAAGATCGTTATTTTGAATAATGATGGCTACCATTCTATCAGACAGACCCAGACGAATTTGTTTGAGCCGCCTATGGTGGGAGTAAACAGTGAAAACGGTATCAGCTTTCCAAGCATGGAAAAGCTTGCTTATGCTTACGGAATTCCTTATATCAAGGTGGACGCAAATGCAGAAAATTGGGATGAGCTGATGAAGGAATTAGAAAAAGATGGACCGCTCCTTTTAGAAGCTGTGGTGGATGAAAAGCAGAATTTTGCACCTAAGCTTTCTTCAAAGGCATTACCCGATGGAACGATGGTGTCGCCGGAACTGGACGATATGTATCCCTTTTTGACCAAAGAAGAATATGAGGCGGCAAAGGGAAAGCTAAGGAGTGATCATGTCATTTAATTCGATAGATTATCTGCTGTTTTTTCCTGTGGTGGTGTTGATCTACTTTCTGCTTCCAAGGAAAGTGAAAATGTACTGGCTGCTGCTTTCCAGTTACTATTTTTATATGTCATGGAATGCAAAGTATGGAATTCTGATCTTCTTTTCCACTGCGGTTACTTATTTATGTGGCCTGGCATTGGAATGGGCGGGAAAGCATGCAGGATTAAAAAGGCAGAAAGCAGCAAAGCTGAGTATTATTTCCCTGAGTCTGATCATTAATCTGGGGCTGCTCTTCTATTTTAAGTATACTAACTTTGCGATCAATAATCTTAATATGATATGTGAAAAATTGGGAATCGACCTGCGATGTCCTAATTTTGATATTGTTCTGCCGGTGGGGATATCCTTTTTTATTTTTCAAACCATTGGATATACCATTGACGTATACAGAAACGAGATCGAGGCAGAAAAAAATCCTTTTCGCTATGCGCTGTTTGTGTCCTTTTTCCC
>ENA-OUQF01002187-OUQF01002187.1-human-gut-metagenome-genome-assembly--contig:-NODE-2187-length-10244-cov-3.670723_pt1 | contig 10244 bp, 7 predicted proteins | sample MGYA00237947_ERZ548826 | MGnify/ENA primary metagenome ERZ548826 (study PRJEB26490, sample SAMN05194701) | human gut metagenome | biome: terrestrial biome; feature: human-associated habitat; material... | reverse complement strand
AGAATTACTTGCTGTAATAGTTGTTCTAGCAGTAGTCGCACTAATATCAATGCCACTAGTATTAAATACAATAGATAAGGCAAGAATGGGTGCTTTTAAGGCAACAGCAAGCAATGTCAAAGATAGTGCAGAATATTATCAAGAAAAGGGGCTCATGAATGGAACGCTTCGTGAATGTGAGTATTTTTCTTTTGATAAGAATGTAGAAGAGAAAACAACGATTGATGGTAAAGTATATGTTCCAATAAAGGAACTATATATGAAAGGAAATCTTCCAACGACAGGAGAAATAAAGGTATGTTCAAATGAAATTATTATGGATGTTGGAGATGGAACGTATCGTGGAATATATGAAAATAATAATTATATAGTGGCTAAAAAAGATGATATAGAATCATCTGATAACACAATTCCTACTGTAAAACTTTCATATACATCAACACTAAATGAAATAAAAGTAAATGTTGATGCGAAAGCAGGAAAATATGGAGCTATAAAAGAATATTATTATAAAATAGATGATAGTGAATATATAAAAGAAGAAAATCCAATATATACATTTACTAATTTAACACCAGAAAAGGAATATAAAATAAAGGTATATGTAGTATCAAAAGCAAATAAAAAATCAGAAGAAATAGAGATATCTGCTCATACTACAAATTTTGGAACGTGTAATATAACTGTAACAGATGATGGTAGATGGACAACAAGTAAAACAGTTTTAATAGAAGGAAATGATAAGAATTCAATTTTACAATATAAAATAAATGTTGGAAGCAATCCATCAAATAATATAGATTGGACTAATTATGTAGATAGATTAACATTAAATGATAATGCATCAATAAATACACCAACAACTATATATTGTAGATATATAGATAATAACTTAAATACATCATCCGCTTCTCAAAAAACGATAACAAAAATAGATAATGCAACACCAAAAGTAGAATTAACAGGAAATATAATATCAGGAAAAATAACTAATAAGAATGTAGTATTAGAGGCAAAGGGAACAGGATCTATAAGCGCGTATAGTTATGAATGGTATAAATATAGTGAAGGTGGATATAACAAAATAGAAAACACATCAAATATATATGAGATAAATAAGACTGATATAAGTACATATGCAGTTAGAGTAAAAAATGAAGCTGGAACTTATTCCGAGTATAGTAATTTATATGAAGTAAAAGTAGATAAAGAATCACCAACAATAGATGCTCCAACAGTAGAAAAAGAATTATCTAATGACAGTTATGTATTTAAAATAACGAGTAATCAAAAAGATATAGTAACAGGAATAGAAAAGGTAACTTATTTAATAAGTGAAGATGGAAAAAGTTATAGTGAAGAAGAAAATAATATAATAAATAATTTATTACCAGGAAAAATATATTATGTAAAAACAAAAGCAATAGATAAAGCTGGAAATGAATCATTATCGAAAGAGATAAAAATAGAATTAAATAAATTAGAAGGAAAAATAGAACTTTCAAGTACAAATGATTCATATACATATCCAGATTCAAAAGAAATAGAAATAATATCTAATAAAAGTGGAGGCGTTCTAAGCTGTTCATCAAATGATGATAGTATAGCAACATGTAAAATAATAGATAATAAATTAGTTGTAGCACCAGGAGTTAAACAGGGATCTGCAACAATAACGATAATAAGTAGTGAAACAAATACATATAAAGAAGCTAAAGTAGCATATGTAGCAATAACATCACATGGATTATTAAGTTATACAGCATCAGGATATAATAAAGCATATGATGGAAGTAATCACTCTATAACAGTAACATCAAGTGGAGCAACAATTACATATTCAAGTGATGGAACAAATTATTCAAGTACAAAACCAACATATCGTGATGTAGGAACATATACTGTATATTATAAAATAGAAAAAGAAGGCTATAAAACAATAACAGGAACAGAGAAAGTAACAATAACAAAAGCAAATGGAAGTGTAATAGCGCCAACAGTAAAGAACTTAAAATATAATGGTTCAGCACAGGCCCTTGTAAATGCAGGAAGTACAAATACAGGAACTATTCAATATAAGTTAAATAATGGAACATATAGTAATAGTATTCCAACGGCAACAAATGCAGGAACATATACGGTATATTACAAAGTAATTGGAGACGCAAATCATAATGATGTTTCGGAAAAATACGTAACAGTAACAATAAATAAAGCAACTGGAAGTGTAATAGCACCAACAGTAAAGACTTTAACATATAATGGTTCAGCACAAGCACTTGTAAATGCAGGAAGTACAAATACAGGAACTATTCAATATAAGTTAAATAATGGAACATATAGTAATAGTATTCCAACGGCAACAAATGCAGGAACATATACGGTATATTACAAAGTAATTGGAGACGCAAATCATAATGATGTTATAGAACAATCCGTAATAGTAGCAATAAAAAGATTAGCGGCTTCATCAGTAACATATTCAAATAAAACATATACAGGAAGTGAACAGGTTGCTGTAACAGGAAGCAATGTAACATTAACAGGGACACTAAAGGCTACGAATGTGGGAAGTTATACAGCATATGCAGAGCCAACAAGTAATTATACATGGAGTGATGGAACAACAAGTAAAAAAACAATTAATTGGAGTATAACAAAAGCAAATAATACTTTAAAATTATCATCAAATTCAGGAAGCTATACATATCCAAATAGTGGAACATTTAGTGTAACAACAAATGTAAGTGGAGGAGATTTAAGCTGCTCATCAAATAATAGTTCAGTAGCAACATGTAAAATAAGTGGAACAACAGTAACAGTAATACCGGGAACAACAAAAGGAACTGCAACAATAACTGTTACAAGTAAAGAAACAGCAAATTATAATTCTAGTAGTGTTGCACATGTAGTAACAACAAATCTTGGAACACTTAGTGTAACAGCATCAGGATATAATGGAACGTATAATGGAAGCGATCACGCTATAACAGTAACATCAAGTGGAGCAACAATTACGTATTCAAGTGATGGAACAAATTATTCAAGTACAAAACCAACATATCGTAATGCAGGAACATATACAACGTATTATAAGGTTTCAAAAACAGGATATAATACAGTAACAGGTTCTAGAACGGTTGTTATAAATAAAGCAAGTGGAAGTATTACCTTGTCAAGTACAAGCGGAACAATTACTGTAGGAAATACAACCAATATTACAGCAAGTAATACAACAGGGAAAGTAAGCTGTTCATCAAATAATACCAATGTAGCAACATGTTCTATATCAGGAAATACACTTACAATAAAAGGAATAAGTGCTGGAAATGCAACTATAACAGTAAATGTAGAGGCAGCAACTAATTATAATAGAGCAAGTAAGACATATAGTATAACAGTTAGTAATCCAATTTATTCAAATGGAACAGCAATTTATTATAATCCAGAAACAAATACAAAATGTAGTTCTAGTGAAGCGGTAAGTACTACAGGAACAAAAACAGGATGTATGAAATGGTATACATTCAATGATTCGGAATCATCTAGTACAGTAAATATGATATTAGATCATAATACGACAGATAGGGTAGCATGGAGTTCATTTTCTAATGGTCTTTATATGCGAGAGGCAAAAGTTGCTTTAGAAAATGATACTTCTACATGGAATAGTAATATAAATGCAAGATTAATAGCAGCAGATGAAATAGCTAAAATAACTGGCAATTCAAGTTTTGATGTAAATGCTGAAGATGAATGGTTTTACTTCGATAGTAATAATCAAACTCAAACTGCAAACAGCACAAATAAAAGTAAATATGCATGGCTATTTGATTGTTTACAGGATGCTTCATATAATGGGGCGAATATAGAATGTGAAGGAACGCGTGGATATTGGACAAGTAGTGGCTTTTTAAAAGAAATAATTATGGCAGGCGGTTCATCAATGTATTCTGCACAAATTTGGAACGTTGGAAGCTATGGATCTTTATTATCTATGGGATCTAATATTGCCTCTGTTGGTATTCGTCCTGTTATAACTGTTTCAAAGGATATTATTAATTAATTATAGAAAAGAAAGGAGAAAATGTATGAAAAAAAGAATAAGTATATTATTCACAATGTTACTAGTAGTTATGCTAGTAACAGGATGTGGATGTAGTAAAAAGAAAAATGAAAATAAAATAGATAATACTAATAATGAGGATTCAAGTGTTATTAAAGATCAAGTGTTTGAAGGTTTAGAGTTTGTAAATGTTTCGATAGAAAATGGAGAAGTTACAACTGTTGTTATTAATAATACTGGTGTTGTTTATGAAGGCTCTAAGTTTAGTATTGATATTAAAGATAGTAATGGTAGTAGCATTGTTAAGTTAACTGATGAGGTTAAAAGTCCTATGGAAAGTGGAACGACTTTAACTGTTGCAACTAAAACAAATGCTGACTTAAGTAATGCAGCAGCAATTGAATATAGTGTTATTGAGTAGAATTTTAAGGGATATTTAGCATATCTCTTTTTCTTTTTTTATAAATTTGTTACAATGTTAGTAGTGGTGATTTTTATGGAGTTTACAAGAGCAGAGTTGTTATTTGGTGATAGTTTAACTTATATTCAAAATAAAACTATTTTAGTTATTGGAGCTGGTGGAGTTGGAAGTTATGTTATTGAATCTTTGGCGCGTCTTGGTGTACATCACATAATTATTGTTGATGGAGATGTTATAGATGTTTCTAATATCAATCGTCAAATTTTTGCGCTTCACTCAACTATTGGTCTTCCTAAAGTTGTAGTTGCAAAAAATCGTATTAGTGATATTTCAAGTTCAATTAAGGTTGATACAATTTATAAAGTTTTATCTGAAAGTGATGTTGATGACATTATAACTAGTGATATTGATTATGTAGTTGATGCATGTGATACCGTAAGTGTAAAGAAGGCCATCATTAGAACTTGCATAAGAAAAAATATTAAATTTATAAGTTCGATGGGTACGGGTAATAAAATAGATCCTACTAAACTTAAAGTTATGGATGTTAGAAAGACGGCTTATGATCCAATTGCTAAGATTATACGCAAAATGGTTAGGGACGAAAGAATAAAGTCTAAAGTTATGGTAATTGCTAGTACTGAGTCACCAATTAAACATGAAGGTACTACGATTGCTTCTTGCTCTTTTGTTCCGAGTGTAGCAGGGTTACTTTGTACGAGTTATATTGTTAATGATATTCTAGGTGATAGAGATGAATAAAATAGATTATACTATGGTAAATATTGTCAGAAAATTAAAGGGAAAAATTTTGGGATTTTCTATTGAAAATGACAAAATATTAAATGAGCTTAAGGAAAACACTAATATTGTTGAAGTTAATATTTTAAGTAATAATGGATCATCTAAAGGCAATATCGGAAGAAAAAAAGGAAAAACTATCAATTATAAGAAAGTTCGTAAATTTGGTCATAATAAATATGATGCTATCATATGTGATTATAATAAAATGGATAGATATAAACGCAGGTTTATTTCTGATAGTGTATATTTATCTAATTCGGATATTTATATTATTATACCTAGTGATTTGTTGGATGTTTTAGTAAGAAGATATAAAAGGTATAGTAGTGAAATAGATGTGTTCGAATGTAAGGATGGTTATATTGTAAAAGTTGGTGTTTCCAAGTCTAAAAATGGTTATTTTAAAGATAGATTTTATCTTGCACTTGATTTTTTATATGATGCATATGATTTCATCGGAGATATTTTAGTAAACTAAAAGTAACATTGTTACTTTTTTTCTTTATTTTTATATAAAATCAGGAAATATTCTTTACAAAAAATAAATTAAACGGTACAATATTGGTATACAGTGGGTTAAAGTGGAGCAAAGTGGGTGATTATATGTTCATGGGTGAATATCATCATACGATTGATGAGAAAGGCAGACTTACATTACCGTCTAAAATAAGAGAAGAACTTGGTAGTGATTTTGTTGTAACGCGTGGACTTGATAATTGCTTGTTTGTTTATCCAGCATGTGAATGGGCAAATATTATTGAAAAGTATAAGACTCTTCCTAATACTCGTGATGCCAGAAATTTTATGAGATTTTTCTTATCAGGTGCGACTGAGGTTAATTTTGATAAACAAGGAAGAATAAATATTCCTACCACTTTAATTACATATGCTTCACTAAATCGTGATTGTATTATTATTGGTGTTAATGATCACTTAGAAATTTGGAGTAGTGAAAGTTGGAATTCATTTGTTAGTTCTAATGAAGAACATTTTTCTGAGATAGCTGATAATTTATTTATGAATAATGTTAATTTATAGGAGGACTTATGCATAAGAGTGTTTTATTAAATGAATGTATAGAAAATTTAAATTTAAAAAATGATTCTATTATTGTTGACTGCACTCTTGGATATGGTGGACATAGTAGTAATATTTTGTCAAAAATAAAAAATGGTTATCTATATGCATTTGACCAAGATGAGGAAGCTATCTTAAGTAGTGAAAAAAGATTATCAGAAGTAGGATCAAATTATAAAATTATTTATTCTAATTTTTCTAATTTAAAGGAAAAGTTAAACGAACTTGATGTTGATAGTGTAGATGGTATTTTATTTGATTTAGGTGTATCTAGCCCCCAGTTAGATGAAGCTGATAGAGGTTTTAGCTTTCATAGTGATGCAAGACTTGATATGCGAATGGATAAGAATAATTCTCTATCTGCCTATGAAGTTGTTAATAATTATTCATATGATGATTTATGTCGTATATTTTATAATTACGGAGAAGAAAAGTATGCGAGTGGTATTGCTAAAAAAATAGTGGCGTATCGTGAGAGTAAACCTATATGTACTACTTTAGAACTTGTTGATATTATAAAGTCTGGTGTACCGTTAAAATATAGTATTAATCATCATCCAGCTAGAAAAGTTTTTCAGGCAATTAGAATTGAAGTTAATCATGAACTTGATGTTTTTGAAAGTGCACTTAAGCAAGCTTTATCACTTGTTCGTGTGGGTGGAAGAGTTTGTGTTATTACTTTCCATTCTCTAGAAGATAGGATTTGTAAAAATATTTTTCGTGAATATAGTGAAATTGATTCAGTATATAAAAAAATGCCAATTATACCTGATTATGCAGAACCTAAATTTAAACTTGTTGCATCTATAAAACCAAGTGATGATGAAGTTAATTTAAATAGTCGTTCAAGAAGTGCAAGACTTAGAGTGATTGAAAGAATAAAAGAGGGATAAAATGAAAAAGAAAAAGGTAAGAAAATTAAGAATTACTAAGGGTGAGAGACTATTATATGTAGGAGCTATCTTATGCCTTTGTCTAACAATGGTTTTAAAAATATTCTGTACAGCAGGTGTAAGTCATCTTAGTATGGAAGTTGAAAAATTACGTTCTTCAATTAATCAACAAGAAAAGACTAACGAAAGTTTAACGATGAAAGTAAGTGAATTAACTTCATTTGAAAAGATAAAAGATGTTGTTTCTGATATGGGACTTGCTTATAATAATGATAATATTGTTGTAATTCACAACTAAAGGAGTGTGTGCCTGGATGAATGCAAAACAAAATACAAAGAAAACTTGGAAAATTCCTCGCTTAGTTTTTGGAGTGTTTTTGTTTTGTATTTTTTTGCTCTATCTGCAATTTGCTTATTTAAGTTTGTCAAAAAAAGTTTATGGAAAAGATATGGATGCTTTTGCTTTAAGCAGAAGTACTGTAAAGAAAAATATATCAGCTACACGTGGAACTATTTATGACGCAAATCAAAATATTTTAGCGCAAAATATTAGCTCTTATACTGTTATTGCTTATCTAGAAGCGTCAAAAGAAAGTAGAAAAGATGATTATGTAAAAGATGTACATGCAACAGCTGTTGCACTTGCTAGTGTTTTAAATGCTGACGAAGCAGAAATAGAAGAACGTTTGAAAAAAAAACTATATCAAGTTGAACTTGGAAGTGCTGGAAGAGGAATTACTGAATTAAAGAAAGAAGAAATAGAAGCACTTGATTTACCTGGTATTGATTTTATTGAGTCAGAAAAGAGATATTATCCAAATGGTGACTTTGCATCTTATACAATCGGTTATGCTAAAGATGTTGAAGTAACTAATAGCGATGGAAGTGTAACAAATGAAATAAAAGGGGAACTTGGTATTGAAGGCAAGTATAATGAACTATTAAAAGGTACAGATGGATATCTTGAGTATCAACAGGATAGATATGGTTATAAAATTGCTGGAACAAAAGAAATATCAGAGCCTGCGCTAGATGGTTATAATATTTATCTTACAATTGATTCTACTATTCAACGTTTTGTTGAAACAGCAGTTAAGGATGCAAGTAATAAATATACACCCGAATGGTTGCAACTTACAGTTATGGATGCTAAAACAGGAGATATTTTAGGAACTTCTGCAACACCTTCATTTGATCCTAATGTAAGAAATATTACAAGTTATGAAAATCCTTTAGTAACGCTTACTTTTGAACCTGGATCAGTTATGAAAACATATACATATATGTGTGCGATTGAAAGTGGTAAATATGATGGTAATGCTGTATATTCTTCAGGTAGTGTAGAAGTTGGAGGCGCAACTGTAAGAGACTGGGATACTGCAGGATGGGGTCTTGTAACTTTTGATAAAGGATATGAATATTCTAGTAATGTTGGAATAGTTAATTTGATAAAAACATATTTATCTAAAAAAGAATTAAGAGAATGTTTTAAAAAATATGGATTTGGTCAAACAACAGGTATTGAGCTTGCTGGTGAACAAACTGGTAATATAGACTTTAACTATGAAGTTGAAGTTGCAACAGCTGGTTTTGGTCAAGGAATAACAACAACTTCTATTCAACAGCTTCAGGCTTTAACAATAGTAGCTAATAATGGAGATATGTTAAAACCACATATAGTTAGTAAAATTGTTAATCCTAATACTAATGAAGTATATTATGAGAGGGAAGTTGAAAGAACCAAAGGCGTTGTAAAAAAATCAACAGCCGATAAAATGAAAGAGCTTATGTACAATACTGTTCATGGAACAGACAGAGGAACAACTGCTCGAATATTTAATATTGATGGACTTGATATTATTGGAAAAACTGGTACATCACAAATTTATAATGCTTCACTTGGTGGATATGTAATTGAAGAAAATGAAAATAGATATATATTCTCATTTGCAGGTATGTTTCCCAAAGATGACCCTAAATATATAATTTATACTGCAATGAAAATACCTTCAACAGGAAAAAATTTAGGAGTTAGAGATGCGACTAAAAGTGTAATTAATAGTATAATTAAATATGAAGATTTATCAGATAGAAAAGATGAAGAAGAAAATACACTAATTGATATTGATTCATATACTAGTAAAAATGTCGTAAGTGTTAAAAATGATTTAGAAAGTAAAGGTTTAAATGTAGTTATACTTGGGGATGGCGATTCTGTTTTAGACCAGTATCCAAAGAGTGGTTCTACTTTAATTAGTGGAGACAAAGTTATACTTAAAACTAATTCTAATTATGTTATGCCTAATATAATTGGATGGAGTAGAAGTGATGCCGTAGCACTGTTTAAATTGCTCAATATAAAATATGAGATAGAAGGATATGGATTTGTAATAGGACAAAGTGTTTCTGTTCTAAGTCCAATAAGTGATGATACAAGTATAAAAATTGTATTAGAAGAAAAGTATAAGAGTGATGGTTAGAAAGGATGATTTTATGAAGAAGGGATTTACGCTTATAGAATTACTTGCAGTTATTGTAATTATTGGTGTTGTAGCTTTAATAGCTGTTCCTGCTGTAAATAAAAATATTATAGAATCTAAAGAAAAACTATATGAAGTTCAAGTAGAGGATATTACACTAGCGGGTCAAAAATGGGCTACTGATAATGCTAAAGAGTTGGACTCTGAGTTTTTAAATGATACATATGTTTCTGTTGAAATGCTTCAGACAAATGGTTATTTACCAAATGAAAAAATAAAAGATCCGAGAGATAACTCTAAAAATTTAAATGGATGTGTTAAAATTTCATATGATGTTTCTAATAAAAACTATAAATATTCATATGAAGATGATATAAATAATTGTAAAAATGGTTTTTATTATGATTACAATATATCAAGTAAATCTTGGATAAAAAATACAAGTAAACAAAAACTTTCTGTAGCGTCATATTTAATTGGTGATTCCATGAGTAATGTAGTAG
>ENA-OUQF01002183-OUQF01002183.1-human-gut-metagenome-genome-assembly--contig:-NODE-2183-length-10264-cov-3.547850_pt1 | contig 10264 bp, 9 predicted proteins | sample MGYA00237947_ERZ548826 | MGnify/ENA primary metagenome ERZ548826 (study PRJEB26490, sample SAMN05194701) | human gut metagenome | biome: terrestrial biome; feature: human-associated habitat; material... | reverse complement strand
GAACGGGTTATATCGCGAATACAGCGTGTCCTTGTCCAGATCCATGCACGCGTCCATGACGTAGATGAACTTGCCCAAAGCGTTCGCCATGCCGCGCACCGCGCCGCCCCAGCGATCCTCGCGCCAGACAAATATCTCCGCCATGAGCGCTCCGAAGCAGGCCGCTGCCTCGTCCGCCCCGTCGGGGACGCTCTTTTCCACCTCGTGCAGTTGGTTCAGTGCTTCGGCTATCGCCGCGCACTGCCGAGGGTACTGCGCCTCAAGCTTTTTATAGCTGTGCTTCATAAGCCCCGCTTCCGCAAGCGCCGCGACACTGCCGTCATCCTCCCAGTCATCCATGCATTTCTGGTACGCCAGAGCGAGGTTCATGTCGGCTGCATAGTCGCTCGCCGCATTCCTGACCCATTCGCGCGCCTTGAAAGGGTGCACAGCGCATGTGTCCTCCCCTGTTGTCTCCTCCGGCTCATAGAGCGAGGAGAGGAACAGCACAAGAAAGGTCATGTCGTAGGTCAGCGTCAGGCCGGATATCTGCCCGTGTCTTGCCCGCAGCGAGCGGCACAGCCCGCAGTACGCCGCGCGGTAGCGGCCGAGCTGCGGCTCCGTCATAAGCTCCGGCGCCGCGACGAGATATCCGAACATCAGGTCTTACCGGTGAAGGTGTTGCCGCACTTGCGGCAGACTATTCTGATCTGTCCCTTACCGCGCGGCACTCTCAGCGTGGTGCGACAGGAGGGGCAGGTGAAGAACTTATAGTCCTTGCGCTGCACCCAGCGCTCGCGCCGCACGCGGTAGGCCGCGTCGATGCGGTATTTCAGTCTGATATATTTGCCGTTTTCCTCACGCCGCTTGGTAATGTTTCTCGAAAACATGCGGAAATAGATATAGACAAGAAGCGCGAGCACTACGATATACAGATACTTCCCCACCCTGCCCGGAATAAAAATACTCAGCAGGATAAGGATCATCTCCAATATCAGCAAAAAATTGTTAAGCTGGTCATTGCCGTTTCTGCCGGCCATGAACCTTGCCAAACGCTCTCTCATATGCTCACCTTTACATCAAAAAAATTTATTTCAAATTCTGATAATGTATTTTATCATAAGTTCCGCTTAATGTATCAAGAAACTGTAAACATACTAAAGATTATCTTTTATTTTTTCTCGCTTCGAGCGACAGCTCGATGATTTTCTCGCACAGCTCGCCGTAGCTCATCCCCTCAAGCTTCGCGGCCTTGGGGATAAGGCTCGCGGGCGTCATGCCGGGGAGCGTATTGACTTCAAGGCACCACGCTCTGCCTTCCCGGTCGAGGATGAAATCGGAGCGGGAATAGACCGACAGCCCCAGCGCGTTATGGAACCGCAGCGCCATGTCGGCGATCTGGGCGTACTCTTCCTCGGTTATCGGCGCGGGACATATCTCCTGTGCGCCGCCCGCCGACGCCGCCTGATACTTTGCGACGTAATCAAACTTATCGGGCGGGACTATCTCAATAGCGCTCAGCGCGCGCCCGTCGAATACGGGGACAGTAAGCTCGCGGCCGACGATCTTTTCCTCGACGACTACGCGGTTGCCGTACTTCAATATCTCGGTCAGCGCGCCGCGCAGCTCCTCACGCGTATCAGGCAGGCTGACGCCGATGGACGAGCCGCCGTCCACGACCTTGACGACGCAGGGCATCGGCAGAGTCTCCGCAAGGTGCGAAATATCGGCCTCGGTGTAGCGCAGCTCCTGCCATTTGGGCGTGCGTATTCCGGCGGACTCCATGATGCGCTTTGCCACAGCCTTATCCATGGCCATCGCGCTGCCGAGGCAGTCGGAACCCGTGTATGGTATGCCCAGCAGGTCGAGCGCGGCCTGTATCTTGCCGTCCTCGCCGTCCGCGCCGTGCAGGCCGAGGAAAACGCAGTCCGCAAGTGCGCATATCTCAAGCACGTTTTTGCCAAGTCTGCTTGGGCTTTTATACTTTCTCGACGCTATGACCGCCTTGATATCCGGTGCCTGCGTCTCTATCGCAACACTGCCGCAGAAACCGTCCGGCGCGTCAAACGCGTCCTCAAGGCTGCCCTCGTAATCTTCAAGGCCGAAAAACATATCAACGAATATCGCCTTATGCCCGCGCTCTCTCAAAGCCTTGCAAACGCTCGTGCCCGATACCAGCGAGACATGCCGCTCAGTACTTATGCCGCCGCCAAGAACCACTATCTTCATAGCCGTCGCTCCTTCTCAAAAATAATAAAACATGACTTATACAATAACACTTCGGCATATAAAACACAAGAAAAAATTCCCGACCGGATCGGGAATTTTTTCTTATATAAGCAGCTATGCTTACTTTATATTGTGCATCGGAGTTATCGCAAGATAATCCTCCAGCGGCGCATCGTTCAGGCACAGCTCGATAATCTGTCGGCCGACGGGATCAAGATCATCGGTCATGAACTGCGGGAGCTGCTCCTTGAAGAAGTCGGTGAGTATCTTCGTGCCGGCGTCAAAGCCCTCGAAGCCGAGCTTGGACTGAAGCTCCGGACGCAGGAAGGTCTGGCGGACGTACTGTCCGTCGATCTTCATCTCATCCAGCGAGTAGCCGAACAGCGGGCAGCGGGACTTCGCAAGGTGCTTCATGCGCACGGTGCCGCTGCGGCGGGCGAGGTATTCGCGGATGAGCCATTCGCCCATGAAGCCGACGTTATACGCGCCGATGTGCTGGTTCGGGATGAGGATATTCAGCGTCTCCGGCGTGTCCATGAGCTGATGGAGCAACATGTTGGCCTGCGTGACCTTCATGCCGGTGGCAAACGGCCAGTAGGAGCCGACGCCCTCGGCCTTCAGGCCGCTGCCGGCGTTGGAATCGGCGATGGACGGATTCTTGAAGCCGCGCGGCGCGATGAGACGCCACAGCCAAGCGATGGATGCGGGCACGAACTGCACCAGACCCATAACGCCGTAGTTCGGGTTCGCAGCGGTGGACGGCGGCATACGCACGCCGAAGGAGCGGACATTGACCTCCTGCGGCTTGTTGCCGGGGACAATGTTTTCTATCATGCCGCGCGGGATTATCACGCGCGGGTTCGAGCAGGGCTTGCCGTTGGACTCAATGACGTGCTCCCAGATAAGGCAGGTCGCATTCGGGACGCCGTCCATGTTGAAGAACTCCAGCGGCTCACTAGGATGGATGCTGATGCGCTCATAGGTGGGGCTGTTGCCGTAGTAGTTATCGCCGTCCATGCGCAGGAACCAGCCGTCCTCTGCATCGACGATGACCAGATGGCCGGAGCCGTTCTGCATATCCTTGTGCGCCATGACCATATCGTCGGCAATGGGGTGGATCTTGCAGGTTTCGCCCATGCTGAGGTAATATTTCTCGCCCGTGACGGTATGCGTACCGAGCAGGAGGCGGCCGTCCTCCTCATGGTGGACTTCCTCAAGCATCTCGCTCTTGCCGCCGCCAGATGCGCCCTCGTGCATGAAAACGATCTCGTTTTCATAAGGAGTCTCAAGCAGCGCCGCAGAGGCATGGTTGGTTATCCAGCCCTCGTGCTCGCCGATATCGAGCAGCATGGAGAACACGCCCTTCTTTGCGGAGGGGCCGGGATAGAGGTTATAGGAAAAGACCTCGTGCAGCTTCTCGCTGCGCTGATGCACAACGACCTGCTTGCCAGAGAAATGCGTGTGTCTGAAGGGCGGAGCGACATAGATTATGCCGCGCGGCGTGAAGCCGGGCTTGACGTCGAAGATGCTCTCAAAGCCCTGCATATTCGCCAGCGACAGCGCGAAGAATGCCGCGTTCATCGGGCAGATCATCAGGCTGTCATAGCCGTAATACTTTCCGCCGGCCTTGAAGGGCAGGAGGATTATCTGCTGCGTCGCCAGCCAGTCCATAGTCTCCTGGCGGAGCTTGGAGAACTTGTAGCCGTAGACGTCCTCAAAGCGGGGCTTGTCGGTCGGCAGATCGTCGCCTATGCGCATGCAGTCCGGATCGCGGCGGCGCATATAGTCCTCCATGAAGTTGACCACGGGGCCGTTCTTGCAGCGCACGACCTCCGCTTCCTTCACGATGCCCATGCCTGGCAGCGTGTAGCTGACGTCGTAGCGGGAGCTGTGCGTCGGACCAAAGCACATCTCCTCGAGCTGTTCCTTCGTCTCCGGATAGCAGATGCAGCGGCATTTTTTCAATGTCTCCGTCAGATCCTCCGGGAGAACAAATCTGTCAAAATAAGAGTCTGTAAACATGCTGATTTATCCCTTCCGCTTAGTGTTTGGCCGCGTGCTGCCGGCCTGGGCAGCCTGCACCTTTATTTGTGAATATTTTACCATGTTTGCCATTATTCTTCAACGAATAAAATTAACGGTTTTTTCGCATCATCGGCGGCAGCGAAGCCGCACTTTATGTTAATTTTCCACAATTACAGCTTTTTTATGTCCGCATTTTTATATTAAATCCAAGAAAATCCCGAAATCCCCGTCACATATTCTTCCTGTTTTCCGCAATGGATATTACCGAGCTTATGACGACAACTATCGCCAATATTACAATATATGCCCGCGTCACATCGCTGGTGAGGAACTTCATGAGGGGGTTGAAGCCGTCGAGGATCATTATCACGACAAGCCCTACGGCCATCGCGATAGCCAGATGCGGCAGGAAATTTTTCAGAAATTTCATTTTGCTTCTCCTTCCCCGATGCCGTCAAGCTCCTTTATCAGCAGCGCGTCGCCGAGCGCGCGTCCGCCGTTACTGGGGCGGCTGTATATGGCGTCGTTGAAGGTCATGACCGCCGATGCGCCGCCGTCGAGATTATACGCCGCCTTGCAGCCGAGATCCGCGAAGAGCTTGGCAAGCTCCTCTATCTTCAGGCCGCGCGAATAGCCGTCCTGCCGTCCGTCAACGACCACGAAGCAGTAGTGCCCCGGCTCGTAATATCCGATTGCGCTGCGCGGGTTCTCCCACTTTATGGGCGAGCTGGTGTTGAAGGTGGTCATCGGCACGCCGTCGGCGTCCAGCAGCTTCGGTCCGAATTTCCACACCTGATATACGTTCTTCTGCAGCTCGTCCTCAACGACGTATTCGTCCGGAGCATAGGTCGCCATCGTGCCGTCTTTATAGAGCACGCAGATGTCGTTGCTGGTCTGCTCGGAGAAATACAGCTCCCCGTTGCGGACAAGGAAGCCGCTGGTCTGATTGTTGCAGTAGTCGCCGTTTATCGCTATCAGCGCGCCGCTGTCCTCGTCTATGCCGAGGGCGCTCTGCTCGGCGTAGTAGCCGTAGCTGCCGGTCGCAAAATAGGTCTGGAAATTTTCGATCTGCCCTATGTAGATATCGGCGATATGGCACTGCGAGGAATACGCCCCCTCGCCGACGGTAACAGTGCTGATATTTATGGAGACATCGGGGCTGGTGTAGCTGTTTTCCGCGGAGACTATCTCATCGGTAAAGTGATCCGCGAATTTTTTCTGCCACTCCGTGCGGTTATCCACGACCTCCTCCGTCGGCTCCGGTGAGTTCTCCGGTGCCGCAGCCGCGGCCGGACTTTCCGACGGTGCCAGCGCCGCGCTTGTCGGCTTCGGCGGCTCAGCCTTCGCTATGCCCATGCGCGGGATGACGTGATGGAACAGCGCGAAAATGCAGAGCACAAGCCCCGTGAGCAAAATATCCTGTATTATAAGTCTCCACACCGGAGTCTTTCCGCGCTTTTTCGCGCGTACCGGCTCCTCGGTATGGGACGGTGCGTATCTGTCCGCCATGGTATTATACCTCCCGATGGTATATGTGGTTTTATCAGTTGATTATAATTCATCAAATCTTTCATGTCAATTAAACTTGCAATGACCCGGGAAATATTATAGAATCTCAGTGCCGGAAGGGAGGGCGCACAATGCCGAATTACAAGCTTACCCTGTCATACGACGGTAGCCGCTACAACGGCTGGCAGAAGCAGGGCAACACCGACAACACCATACAGCAGCGTCTGGAAACGCTGCTCACCCGCCTTCTGGCGCAGCCCGTCGAGGTCGCGGGCTCCGGACGCACGGACGCGGGCGTCCATGCGCGGATGCAGGTCTGCTCCTTCCGCGCGGACACGGAGCTCAGCCCCGCAGAGCTGCTGGAGGGCATCCGCCGCTACCTGCCGGACGATATCGCCGCGGAATCGCTGGAGCTTGCCCCGCCGCGCTTTCACGCGAGGCTGAACTGCCGCAGAAAGAGCTATGTCTACCGCATATGGAACAGCGCGGAGCCGAACGTGTTTGAGCGGAAGTATCTGTACTTTTTCCCTCAGGCGCTTGACGCTGACGCTATGCGCCGCGCCGCCGCGCTCCTCTGCGGGACGCATGATTACACTGCATTCTGCGCGAACCGGCACATGAAAAAGTCTGCCGTGCGGACGGTCGAGAGCATAGATATCGAGCGCATCGGCGGCGAGCTCCGCCTCACGCTCACGGGCGACGGTTTTCTATATAATATGGTACGCATCATCGCAGGGACGCTCATTGAGGTCGGATCCGGCAGACGCCGCGCCGAAGAGATGCCCGATATTCTCGCCTCTCTTGACCGCGGCCGCGCCGGATTCACCGCGCCGCCGCAGGGGCTTTTTCTATGGAACGTGGAATATTGAAAAAAGCTGAAATTATCATTGACAAGTCTGTTGAATACTGTTAGAATGAGTCGTCTCAATTGGATATGAGTTTATCCGAAGCAAGATACGACCGCCGTTTTTAACGGCCAAGGCCACACGGACAGCCGGGTCGAATGCCGATAAACCGCGAGCGCGGTGGCAACTTTAGTTGCCTTATTGATTGAGTGGGGAGCGCAGGCTCCCAAGAGCTCAAGTTTTATAAGTTGGTTACTATAAACCGATGCTTTAAGGGCATACAAACTTGTGAAATGGTCAATAAGAGTAGTAAAAGTAATCTTTGCTATATAGACTCTCATACCAAAAGAGGCTTAATATACTCCGGCTGAGTGCCGGGGATAATGGGCTTTTCAAGTGACGTATGCCGCAAAGCATGCGTCACTTTTTTTATTTTGGGGGCAGAGCCATGAAAAAAATCATCGAGCTGAAAAACATCACAAAGTCCTTTGACGGCGAGGTCGTGCTGGATCATATCAATCTTGATATCTACGACAACGAATTTCTCACGCTGCTTGGCCCTTCCGGCTGCGGCAAGACCACCACGCTCCGTCTCATCGGCGGCTTTACCACCCCCGACGAGGGCGACATCATCTTCATGGGCGAGAATATAAACGAGCTGCCGCCGTATAAGCGCAACGTCAACACCGTTTTCCAGCGCTACGCCCTGTTCCCCCATCTCAACGTTTTTGAGAACGTCGCTTTCCCGCTGCGCGAGAAGAAAGTCCCGCGTGACGAGATAGATCAGCGCGTCAACGAGATGCTCAGCATGGTCGCGCTCACCGGCTTTGAGCACCGCAGCGTCACCAGTCTTTCCGGCGGTCAGCAGCAGCGCGTCGCCATAGCCCGCGCGCTCATCAGCCGCCCGAAAGTCCTGCTGCTGGACGAGCCGCTCGCCGCGCTCGACCTCAAGCTGCGCAAGGACATGCAGCAGGAGCTGAAGAAGATCCAGAAGGCCATGGGCATCACCTTCGTGTTCGTTACGCACGATCAGGAAGAGGCGCTCTCGATGTCCGACACCGTTGTCGTCATGTCCGAAGGCCGCATCCAGCAGATCGGCACGCCTATCGACATATACAACGAGCCGCAGAACGCTTTTGTTGCCGATTTCATCGGCGAGAGCAACATCCTCGACGGTGTGATGCTCGCCGACTACAAGGTCAATTTCTCCGGTCCCAGCTTTGACTGCGTGGACGCCGGCTTTGAAAAGCGCGAGAACGTTGACGTCGTTATCCGCCCCGAGGACGTGGACATTGTTTCCGAGGAAAAGGGAATGCTCAAGGGCGTCGTGACCTCTGTCACATTCCTCGGCGTACACTATGAGATAATCGTCGATATCGGCGGCATCAAGTGGATGATACAGACCACAGATTTCGTCGATGTGGACGAGCACATCGGCCTTTATATCGAGCCTGACGCGATACACATCATGAAGAAGTCCGAATACTCCGGCATGTACGGCGACTACTCCTCCTTCTCCAACGAGTTTGACGAGCTGAGCGACGCGGAAAGCGAGATAGAAGAATGAAGCAGAACGTCCAGAAATCATCGCGGCTGACTCAGCGCCTGCTGCTGACGCCGTATTCGGTGTGGGCGGTGCTGTTCATCGTCGTCCCGCTCATCTTCGTGGCGTACTATGCGTTCACGGACACGAATTTCAACTTCACCTTTGATAACGTCGCCCGCTTTTTCACCGCCACCTCGACCGTTGACGACGGCGCGGCGACCCGCGAGGTGCACACCTATCTCGTCATCTTCGGCCGCTCGCTGAAGTTGGCCGTGATATCCACCGCTATATGCCTGCTGCTGGGCTACCCGATGGCGTACATAATCGCTCGCGCAAATGCCAGGGCGCAGAAGATAATAATCACGCTCATAATGATCCCCATGTGGATGAACTTCCTTATCCGCACCTACGCGTGGATGACCATTCTTCAGGACACCGGCATTATAAACGGCTTTCTCTCCGCGCTCGGCCTTGGCCGCATCCACATCATCGGCACCGAGGCCGCAGTCGTCATCGGTATGGTGTACGACTACTTCCCGTACATGGTGCTGCCGATATACTCCATCATGGCGAAGATGGATAACCGCCTCATCGAGGCGGCGTACGACCTCGGATGCAGCGGCAGCGGTGTTCTGCGCCGCGTCATCTGGCCGCTGAGTCTGCCGGGCGTCATCTCCGGCGTGACGATGGTGCTCATCCCGTCGATAAGCACCTTCTACATTTCCCAGAAGCTCGGCAACGGCAAATTCTTCCTCATAGGTGACGCTATTGAGGGGCAGTATGTGGCAAACAATCTGCACTTTGCCGCCGCCATTGCCTTCATTCTTATGATAATCCTGCTTGCGGGCATGGCGCTGATGCAGCGCTTTGCCGACAAGCGCTCGCACATTGACTGAGGAGGTGTGAAGCATGAAAAAAATGTCCAAGGTGTACACCGCCCTCATTATGATCTTCCTGTTCGCACCGATCGCGATACTGCTGTTCTTCTCGTTCAACGAGGCCAAGAGCCTTTCCGTTTTCTCCGGCTTCTCCCTCAATTGGTACCGTGAGCTTATGAAGGACGCGGAGACGCTCGGTGCCGTCCGGAACACGCTTATCCTCGCGCTCAGCGCATCCGTAGTCTCCACCGTCATGGGCACTGCCGCCGCTGTCGGCATCAACCGTACGCGCAACAAGTACCTGCGCGCAACGATGGACACCGTGACGAATATCCCCATGATAAACCCCGACATCATCACCGGTATCTCACTGATGCTGATGTTTGTATTCGTGGGGCGGCTGTTCGGCGCGGCGACAAGCCTCAGCTTCTGGACGATGCTTATCTCGCCCATCTTCCGCAGGTCCGCGTTGTGCATGGGCGCGGAACAGGAGCGCTGCGGGCTGCGGTTCATAAGCATTTGAAGAAGCTTAAATATGTGAAGGAATTCCGACTTGGTGAGTTTGGGGAAGGCGATACGGGAGTTACGATCGTAACCTTCAAGTAACTTTCAATTAGGAACTGCGTCAGATTTTGTCTGAACAGTACTATTTTAAAGTTATGTTAACCGCAAAGGTTTCAATTTTACCCATCATCCTATAGGAAATAGAAACCTGCCCTGATTTACAGGCAAAAAACGAAATTTTTACGATAAATTTTAGAAGGAGGAGACCTCCATGGTCGATAAACAGAGAATTCTCATCGTCGACGATGACGAGAATATTGCAGAGTTAATTTCCCTGTACCTGATGAAAGAATGTTATGATACAAAGATCGTCGGCGACGGAGAATCCGCATTGAAGGAGGTTCCGGTCTTTAAGCCGAATCTGATTCTTCTCGACCTGATGCTGCCGGGCATGGACGGCTTGAGCCTCTGCGAGACGATCCGCCGCGGCGACAGCGACATCGGCATTATCATCGTGTCGGCCAAAGGGCAGGAGAGCGACAAGATCCGCGGCCTGTCCATCGGCGCGGACGACTATATGACCAAGCCCTTCAGCGTCAGCGAGCTGCTGGCCCGGGTGGAGGCGCTCTGCCGCCGTGTGGGCCGCTCGGCTGGGAACGATGCCGGGGAGAATGCCCCGTCCTCCCTCGTCAGCGGCAGCTTTGTGCTGGGCGAGAACCGCCGTGTGCTGCTCAAGGCAGGCAAGCCCA
>ENA-OUQF01002181-OUQF01002181.1-human-gut-metagenome-genome-assembly--contig:-NODE-2181-length-10270-cov-3.423299_pt1 | contig 10270 bp, 6 predicted proteins | sample MGYA00237947_ERZ548826 | MGnify/ENA primary metagenome ERZ548826 (study PRJEB26490, sample SAMN05194701) | human gut metagenome | biome: terrestrial biome; feature: human-associated habitat; material... | reverse complement strand
TCGTACTGGATGGCCCTCTCCTGTCGTGCCTCAGGCAATCAGCTGGCGAGATCGCAGAGCATGTTTTCCGCAGTCAGCAGCTGCCAGTTCTGGAACGAAACCTCCTTGACCTTCTTGTTGAAACCATGTCGGAGCGCATACTTCGCGGCGGCATCCACGGGGTCTGGAGTGTTCTCTGCGTAGCCTTCCTCCTTGGCTTTCTTGACCATCAAGGCGATGCCCAAGAGCGCTTGACGGATGCTGGTCGCGGCAAGATTCGTGATCGGATTGTCATCGCTGATGCTGAACGGCTGCCAGTCGCAGGCATCGGATTTCTCGAACACCCAGAATTGCATGGTGCTGGGAGCCTTGGACCCACGGTCGAAGGCGTCCGGCTTGCATGCGGCTACCGCGGCACGGTAGAAAACGGTCTGAATGTGATAACCGTAGTTGATGACTTCCTTGGCGAATGATTCCGCATCGGCCTTCTGGGCGGTTTTCAAATCGACCAGGTAATCGGTGCCGACGGGAATCAGATCAGGCTTCGCCTTGAGCATCAGACCGGTTTGACGATCCTTCCATTCGATGCACTGTTCCTTGGTTCCCTGTTCGATGATTTCCATGTAATCGGGGTATTCGGGCATGAGACTGGTCTGTTCGATGCCTTCCTTCATGCGTTTGAGCAGTTGCATGTCATTGTAGGAGACGATGATGTTGCCGGCTTCCAGCTGTTCGTCGCGCCACTTCTGGTTGTCTTTGCTCCTGAAGCTCTCTCCCTCAGGCAGGCTGACAACGTCGCTGGTGCCGAGCAGGTAAGCGTGGAACGCCGTACCGAACTTCATGGCGTCGGTGGGCTTGTGGTCGTCGTTGAGACGGTGATATGCCCAGTCGGCCGGGTTTTTCAGGAATTGTTTCAATTGGCTTTGGTCGATTGATTTCAACCGGAAGTAGCCGGGGTCGTCGATGTCGATGATTTTCGCGTAGGCCATTGGTGTCTTTCCTTCTTGGATTCAAGTTCCGGGCATGCCTATGGACGGAGCATGCCGGAACGGTATGTGGGGAGGCTACTTGTTGTTCACTGGATCGGATTCGGCGATTTCCTGGGCTGACATGTCAGCCTCGTCGACGTACACGCTGGTGTTGCCGCTTTCCGAGTCCACGACGACGTGAGGCTCGTCGTAGGTGATGGGTTCTCCGGTCGTCTCGTCGAACTCCGGGCTGACGGGCACCGGGTCGGAGAGGTGGAGATATCCGCCATCGGCTTTCTGCTGGGCGCGGTTGACCTCTTCCCAAGCGTTCTCCCAGTTGAAGAATTCCTCCGAATAACCCGGGTATGGTTCCTTGTTCTTGGTTTCCCAGTCGAGGAGCTGCTTCGGTGTGACGGGTTGCGAGGGGTGGAATTCCTCGGTCAGTCCTTCGGGGATCGGCACTGTGTAGTCGCTGAGACGGTCCTCGTCGTCTTCGTCGGGTGCGACGAATCGGACTTTCGCTTTGATGGGGGTGTTCATAGGTTGCTCCTTTTCTAGTTTTTTCCTGATTTGGATTGCTGTTTCGAGATATTCGATGAGCTGATGGTATGCGGCGTAGGACAGGCTCATGGGGTTGTCCTCGTACTTGCTGTACGTGTTGACGCTCATGCCCAGCAGGTCGGCTATCTCGTTTTTGGTTTTTCCTGCTAGCTGGCGCAGACGTCTGATCGATAGCTGGTTCATTCGCCTCTCCTGGATGCAGTGGTCGGACTGGTGTTGCCCAGTCTTCTGGTTGTGTTCACGCTCCCATTGTACAACATGCAGAAAACTGAGTTTTTCAGCATTCTCTAACAAGGGAAAACGCCTTGGAAATAAAGGCAACACGCCGAATAATATACATGTTCAGATAACTGCGTATATTTGAATATGTCCACATAGAAAAAGAGAAGACGAAAACTCCCATCCTCAATGCACTGTGGAGCGATCGTCAAATCGTCAAGGAGGAACCATCATGGCAACAGAACTGCTAACTCACGCGAAAACCGGAGTCATCCAGATGGGATGGCCCAAGCTCTACGAGGCGGTCACATTCAAGGGAAACAAGGATGATGACAAGTCCGCCAAGAAGGACGATAAGAAGAAAAACGAAAGCACGCCCGCATACGGGTTCCCTGTGCTTCTCGACAAGGATGACCCCGATCACATGCGAACCGTCCGAATCCTTCAGAAGCTGAGCAAGAATGCGGAAGACAACGCCATCGCCTTGAAGAAATGGGGCAAGAAGGATCGTATCGTTTCCAATGACGGTCTCAAGGATGCCGACGAGGATGAAATCCTTGACGGTGATAAAACCGTCCTCATGACCGATAAATATCCGAATCGAGCCAACCATTTTTATGTGAACTTCAGTCGTAGCTCCAAGGCCGGTCGTCCCGGAATCCGCTACATCGACGATGAAGGAATCCTGCGTGAGCTCCCCGAACCGATTCTCGGGACAAAGGAAGACGTTCAGGCCGCTCAAGCCAATCTTAATGATGCCCGGGCCGCTTACGCTACGGCTGATGAAGACGCTCAGGAGGAGGCGAAGACGCTCGTTCTGGAGGCGACGCGCAATCTTGAGAAGGCTCAGGAGCGTGATGCCAAGGCCAAGGAAGTCAAGGTCTTATGGGATAAGCTGGTGTATCCCGGTCAGAACGTGCAGGCTTCGGTTACGGCACGTGCGTGGAAGACTCAGACCGGTAGCGGTGTCAGCTATCGTTTGGATAATCTCACGATTGTTGGCGGAGGCGTGCGAGATGGAAGCTTCGAATACGATGAGGACTTCACCGATGAGGATATCGAGGCTCTTATCGCTTGGCGAGACAAGCATGTGAACGCAAAGCCTTCCAAGGCCGATGATGAGGCGGCTCTTCTTGCGGATACTGACTTCGATGAGGCTGATTCCGATGATGAGGTGGACGAGGATACCGGTGAAATCGCGGTCAAGCCACGTCGCAAGGCTGCCGTTTCCCGTCGTCGTCCGAAGCCTGTCGAGGTTGAAGATGATGACGTGGACGAGGACGAGGATGAGGAGGAGGCTCCGCGCCGTCGTCCGAAGAAGACCTCTTCGCGGGGCCGTCGTAAGCCGGCTCCTGTCGAGGTTGAAGATGATGATGTGGACGATGAGGATTATCCCGGCATGTTCTGATGTATGGGATTAGCGGGAAAGCCGAGGTTGATCTGCCTCGGCTTTCCCGTTTTTTCAGCCGACGTTGCCGCCACTGTTGCCCTTGGGTGGCGTCTCCTGCTGCGGTGGCGGGGATACCCCTCCCCCACTGTTGCCGGTGGATCCACCGGTCGGACCACCGGTTGATCCACCGGTCGAACCATATCCCCCGCCCCAGTAGTACATGTTCCCGTATGGATTCTGCTGAGGCTGCTGCGCCTGCTGCTGCTCCTGTTGGGCTTGGGCCTGTCGTTCCGCTTCCGCTTTTGCCTTGGCCTCTTCCTCGGCCTTCTTCTTCGCGTCCGCATCCTTCTTGGCTTTATCCACTTTGCTGATGAGGTTCTTCAGCTCGGTCGAAGCCGTAATGGCGTCGGATAGGTTGTCAGACGTTATTTCCGTGCTTTTCCACTGGGATGCGAGGCTTTGCATCTGCTTCTTGTCGTTGCCGTCAGGAGCGTCAGCAAGACCATTTGCCTGCTGTACCAGACCGTCGAGTGTCGTTCTGGTCTCCTCGGCTTTTGCCTGCATTGCATCCGTGTAGGTTCTGTTGGTTTTCTCATATTCGCCGTCCAGTTTTTCCAGGGCCGATGTGATGTCTTTTTCAGTCATCGGATTCCCTGTGGTTGTTTTCTGGAGGGCTTCCACGGCTTTTTGCACGTCGCTGTTTTCCGCGACGGGACTGGCTTTGATCGTGGAGACCAGGTCATCGGCCTTCCGTTTCCTCCCGTCCCATTTGTTCTGTGCCTTCACCAGGGATTGTTGGCGCTGTTTGCGGTCGGCTTCGGCCTGCTGTTCCGCGACGTGAGTGGTGTATGCGTGATAGGTGTACGCTCCCCCGCCTATCAGTGCTCCGAGGCCTATGAGTATGGCGGCCGCGACTGCGATAATCTTTATCAGCGTTCCACCATTTTCCCTATTTTCTGTATCAGTGCTTTCCTGTGGGAATGGGGAATCATACTGGTGTTCAACTGGGAAGACATTTTCCTGTGGGAATGGCGGATTGTCGAATTGCTGCGGGGGCATGCCATTCGTTTGCTGGCCTGCATTCCACTGACCGTTCGATTCGTCGTCCGTCTGGCTCCAGAAGTCATCTCCCGTCTGGAATGTTTGCGTTGGGTAATCATCCGCGCTAGGGCTTCCGGCGGATGGGGACGATGTTTGTGGTTCCCCCTCCGGAGGTTCGGATGGGTCATCCCAAAGGTCGAACGGATCCGCAGAGTCCGTGTCCTTCGGGTATTTTTCGCCAGTGTCCTGTTTTACTGGGGAACTGTCTTCCTGTTGGAAGGACGAACTGTCATACTGTTCTTCTGTTTCGCTGTCCCTTTGATTTTGCATAGGAACATTGGAGGGGAAAACAGTTTCAATGACTCCCTGCTCCTGCATATCAACGTTTTTCTTTGAATCTGCGGAACTGTCTTGAATGATGTTGTCATCTCGACGTTCGTTCTGTTCCGTTGGCGGTTCGCTGGAATCGCCCGATTGCAGGTCGAATTGCTCGAACGGGTCGTATTCCTCCGGGCCTTTTCCTTGTCCCCTTGTTTCCTTATTGTTCTGCGGAAATGCGGAAACAGCAGACTGTTCTTCTGATTCCTTGTCGTTGCAGTCTTCTGCTGAGTCGGCGAATTCCTTGAACGGGTCGTAGCCGTTGGCGAGTAGGTCTATCTGATCGAGGTTTTCCGCATTCTCCTGTGGAGTCGTATCCGCAGTGTCCTGTTGAACTGGGTCGACAGTGTTCTGGGGGGCTGTCGTCCTGATGGGACGTGAAGCTGTGCCTTTGTTGTCCTGCGAATCTGTCGTTTTGTTGGACTGTGGAACTGTGTGTTCAGTGGAATGAGGAATCGTTTCCGCGTCTTCCTGTGAAAGTGTTGCGCTGTTGGAACGTGAAACAGTGGAATCATTGGAACGTGAAAACGATTCCTCTTTCTCCTGTGTAGGCAATTGCCTGTCATCCTGTTGGAACGGGTCTACGTCTTCCTGTTGGAACGGGTCTACGTCTTCCTGTTGAAATGGGTCGCTGTCGGATTGATGGGTTGTGCTTTCGTCAGACTGTGGAAATGAGTCATCAAAATACTGTGGAAACGTGTTCGCATTTTCACCGGGAATGGACTCCCTGTTGGATTGCGAAACTGTGGGCACATTGGAACTACTCCCTGTACCCCCGGCTTTCTGTGGAAGCGTTTCCGCATTGTCCTGTGGAAATGCGGAACCAGTGGAATGTGACGCTGCGCCTTTGTCATTCTGTGGATCTGCGTCATCATCCCACAAATCATCCATCAACAGGGAATCATCCAACTGATTCCCCGCCGTCAGCCAATCATCATCCTTCGCCAACATCATCACATCCTATATCAAAGACCTTTTTCGGCAGATAGGCGCCCGATATTCATGGCGGCATCGATGGCGCTCATGTGAGGCACGTCGACACCTGCCGCATACAGTTTGCTCGCATGCGCCGCAGCGGCGGCACCCTTCAACGGCTTGTCACGGTCTGCGACATCACGCCCGTCCTCGCCGAAACCGTCTGTGGGGAACCCGTCGTCTTCGTCCCCGCCGGAGTCGATCATGCCGTCATCGGGTTTTTCTGCGGCGGTCGGCAGGGCGTTTACGATTTCATCCCATGACCAGTGGCCCGAGTTCATGTCGCCTTCCGGCGGTCGGATTGCGGTCAGACGTTCGCGCAGCAGGTCGCTGTATGATTTTCTTTGCTTCTGGTTCTCCTCGTAGAAACCCTTGTAGATGACGGGTTTCATGCCGGGAAGCCTGATAAGGCCGGCTCCTCTGGAGATTCCCGGTTGCATGATGTTTTCCGGTATCTCAGGGAAGTCCTTCGCCCCTCCCAGCAGCTCTTCGACAGCGGTGGAGGGTTGCAGGGTGGGGGAGATGACCGTGGTCAGATTGACTCGCATACCGGGGTCGAAACCGTCCTGCAGGCGGGTCGATTGCCCGCAGAACAGGAAGCAGACACCGGAGAACCGGGCTTTTTGCGTGATCTTCATCGCATAGGTGATGTTCGCCGCATGGATGCTTGCCTCATACTCGGCCCGGATGCGCATCGGATTGTCCTTGCTGACCTTCGGTATGGTGACGCTCCCAGCCCATTGGGCGACCTCATCGCACACGAGCAAAAGCAGGGGGTTCTTTTCCTGTTCGTCCTTAGGCAGACCCCACCAGTTTTCGACCCCATACTGTTTGATGAGTTTCGACCGGTAGGAGCAGATCTCAAGCACATGGATCAATGTCGCGGCGGCTGATTCAGGGCTATCGCAACCCCAGCCGTGGGGGATGATCCACGGCCGGCACCATTGGAAATCGACGCTTTTGTCCTCGTCGTCGCAGATGGCAAGCTGGAATCCGGCTTCCAGCGCGGCGGCGATGAGCGTGTTGATGACAACGCTTTTGCCGCTGTTGGCGGCGGCGGCAACCATGATTCCCGGGCCGGATTTCCAGTCGAGTGACAGCCAGTCGCCGGTTTCGCGGCCTCGTTCGGGCAGCTTCATGCCCAGATAGGCGTGACGTAGGTCGTTTTTACCGATCAGCTGTTTCGGGCAGGCTATCATCGCAGGAAAAGTCGGGGGAGTGCCGGGGTACACCATGATGACGCCTTTTTCGGGGTCGGCCTTGAAGAACCAGCCTTTTTTGCCGACCACTTCGACGGCTTCCTGCATTCGCTTGTCGTATACGGAGGCCTGATAGGTGACGGTGTTCTCCTTGATGCGGATTTTCCAACCGTTCTCAGGAGTACGTGAGATACGAATTTCCCAAGGCTTGACCTTGAGAACGTTCGCGAATATACGCCGGGTGGCTGCGGCCTTCTCGTCCAACTGTTGGAGTAGCACGAGGAATTCGCTGGAACTGATTCGAACGAAATCGACGACGGAATAGCCTTCGTACTGGGGTTGGCTTTCCAGGTTCTGCACCGTCTTCTTCTGGGAAGCCGTGTCCGCGCATTCGCTGTTGCTGAGTCTGACGGCTTTGATTCCGTTGTTGATATCATCGGAATCCATATCCATCGGCGCGATGATCGCGTACCGGTTGTCGGAATCGACGCTGAATACGCTGTAGCCTTCGAACTCAGGGTTCTTTGCGGCTTTCTCTTGGATGAGGACGGTGAGTTTGATCATGTCGTCCGGATTGGTTTTATCAAAACCATTGGGGAAGAATTTTTCGAGAGGGATTTTCTTTCGACGGTCGGCCATCAGTTTTCCTTTCTCTTGTAGATGGGGGTGTGGAAGGCCTGGAGTGGCCTGTCTGATGTTTCGTACAGGCAATTGCGGGCCTGTTTGAAGTCCAAATGCCGGTTGAGATAGGTGAGGGTTTCGGCTTCACGGGTGTTTTCGGCGTGGAAAAGAGGTTGCGTGTGCGGGTCGAGCTGTCCGGCCGGATGGAATAGCACATGGTTGCCGGCGATAAGACGGTCGTAGAGCTTTTGACCCACTGTGGATGGGTGAATGCTGCTGCGGACCATGACCACGTTGACGTTCGTTCCGGGTGCCATTTCGATGATTCGGCTGAGTTCGTCGGAGATTTGACTGTTGACGTTCAGCAGATTCATGTCCGGGTAGCCGTTGTGTACGTCATAGTCATCGAAGGCGAGCAGTATCGGCTTGATCGGCTCGGGTTCGCCCTTGATGCGCCGTCGCTGTTCCATGCTGACCCGTTGCACTATTTCCAGCAGCTCATAGGGTTGCCGGTAGCGTCCGCACATGACGGTGGGGGAGGGTGGGATGCTATCCCACTGGTCGGTGAAGGTTACGAGCGTGCCGTCCGAATCTGCCTGTCGGATGATGCTGTCAAGCAGCATGGTTTTCCCGCTTCCGTCGGGCCCGGTGATGGTGAGTGGCGTTCCCGTGGACGTGTCCCATCCAAGGTTTTTCCCGTGAACGTCTGTTCCCAGGTTGATGAGCATGTTGTTTCCCCTTTTGTGTTTGGCTACCAGTCGACTTCTTCGATGTCGTCCCCGTCTTCGGAATCGGCATCGTTGTTGTCTGGGTGGTGGAGCATGTCGTGGAGTTCGTCCATGTCGTTGATTTCCTCGCCGGCTGTCTGTGGATCCGTTCCTTGGCTGAGCAGCTTGGAAAGTTCGTCTTCGGACACTTCGCCGTAGGTTTCCGCTTCGGATGGCATGAACCGCGAATAGTCGATGGGTTGCGGGGGAGTGCGGTCGGCGAACAGTTCCGCCAGCTTTTCTTGGCCTCCCGACCACCATGTTTGGACGGCCAGCAGTTCGCCTTGCGCGGTTTCGAAGATTCCACGGCCCTGCGGGATTTTCCCGCCTTCGCCCTTCAACGACTGTTGGAGCCGGTTCGCCTCTCTGAGGTTCTGCGCGCTGATGATGCCCGCCGTGGAGTCCATGCCCAGGAGGATTCGGCCGAGCGAACGGAAGAACGCGTTCGCGTTGTACGGCTTCATGTCGTCCATGGTCAGACGCTGGGCGCCGAGGATGACGCTGATGCCTGCGGTACGCCCCTGCACGACGATTTTGCCGAGAGCGCTCATGGTGCGTCGTATCGAATTGTTCGTCGCGCTGACGGCCGCATTGTCGTTGGCCAGCTGGATGTCCCTGTTCGGGTTCTGCGTGGTCTTGCCGGCCTCTTGCAGGTAGCTGTTGAATTCGTCGAACACGATGTCGATGGGTTTCGTGTGGGCAAGCTCTTCCTCATTGAGCTGGCTTTTGTCGAGATCGTAGATGCTGCCGACACCATACCGGCTGAACAGTTTCACCCGTTGTGCCATCTCGTCGCGCAGCCAGGCGATGACGGCTTCGGTCTCACGCATCTGCCCCAAGCCGACGAACGCCAACGCCAACGGTTTCGCCCATTGAGTGAAGTCGATGCAACCTTTGGATGGGTCGATGAGGATGATGTCATGGCCTTTGAGCAGCGCTTCGGCGACCACGATCTGCGCGATGGAGGATTTACCGGTTCCGGATTTTCCGCTGATGAGCAGGTGGAACGTGTCCTTCATGCTCCAGTAGACCGGTTTGCCCATATCGTCCACGCCCAACGGGAACATGCGTGGTTTCGACTGGCGGGCGAAATCCCAGTCCGCGTTGACCATGGTGGGGAACGGGCTGCGTTTCGCCAGCACCATGTCGTACAGGTTCGAACCGTGTTCCTCGCCGCGCGGGAGGATGCGCCCGTAGGCGTAGTCTGCGCTGGTCAGGAATTTGCCGATGTTCCGTGAGGGCTTGTCCACGTCCAACCCGGCCGGAATCTGGAATCGCGCCAACAACACGTCATGGTTGCTGGGCAACGCGCCGAGGCTGACCACATCGGGGGTGCGCCCGCTGGGATCGCTGACTCCGGCCACGCCCCACGAGTCGCTTAAGGCGAGTTCGATGAGATGCTTTTGCTTTGATCTGCGATTCCAGTGGCTGATGTCCCTGACATCCAGGCACGGGTCGTCGCACAGCCATACGGTCGCGCTGTCGGCTGACCGCCATTCCCAGTAAATATGTTTCGCCCCGACCGACGATTGGATTCTGGCGGACTGTTTGCGGGCGTCTTCCACGGTCGCGCCGTTGCCTAATTGGAATTGGATGCTCCAAATCGGCTTGTCTTTGCTTTGCGGAGTGCAGGCCGTGATGTTCACGGACGCTTTTGCGGGAAGCACGTCGATGAGGGTTTTGAATATCAGCGCTTCCGCATATTTGCGGTGCAGGGGGGTGTTGCCGGTCAGCTGGTCGATGCGTACGGGCGCGCTTCCGGTGGACCAGATCAGTCCGGCCATGTCGGAGCCTTCGTCCACGAGTCCGATGAACCGTGCCTCCGGCTGCAATGGGCCAAGATCGCAACGCTCGTAGTCGGCCGGCGTGGCTGGTGCGGTGAGTACCAATGGCAGGTAATGCAGTTGCCAGCCGTCGCAGTCCTGGGTTTTCTCATAGTCGTAGATGGGTGCCGGTGGATTGAGTTTCGACGGGAGGCATTTGACCCAAGCGGACTGGTCGCTTTTGAACCGTTTGGAAATGGTGATGTAATCGTCAAAGGCTTTCTTGTGGGTCATGCCGTCCGGCCGCCACTTGTTGCCCTTGTCGGATAGTTTCGCATCGTCGAATGCGACCAGGTGGAACTTGTCCTGCAGGTCGGCGAACACCGGCATCCGCAGAGTCTCGGCAGGC
>ENA-OUQF01002179-OUQF01002179.1-human-gut-metagenome-genome-assembly--contig:-NODE-2179-length-10274-cov-8.472453_pt1 | contig 10274 bp, 12 predicted proteins | sample MGYA00237947_ERZ548826 | MGnify/ENA primary metagenome ERZ548826 (study PRJEB26490, sample SAMN05194701) | human gut metagenome | biome: terrestrial biome; feature: human-associated habitat; material... | reverse complement strand
CTTCTTCATCCTTCTTATCTAAATCATTTAAATAGATTGGCTTAATATTAAAGCTGTCAGATACAACATTGATTACATCATCCTGTCTAGCGACTACACCAATCGCATCTAAGTTAATAGAACAAGCTAATACACAGCCATGCTGATGGTCTGTATGATTACCTGAAATTTCACTTCTACCTGCAGCACTATAGATGCTGATATTTTCATCACCATAAAGTTCAATGAACTTATTTAGTGCGTTTGCATATCTGTCTTTCTGATAATTGACTAAGCTACTATCTTCATATAAGTCTTCTAATAATTGATTATGTTTATTTGATTTAAATTCTTCTCTTACTACACTTGCCTTCATGTTTTATCCTCCATAATAAAAGCCATCCCTGGTGGATGGCTCTTTCTTAAATCTCTTTAAAAGTATCAATCACTTTTGTTACACCAGGTAACTTCTGATATTCATCTTTTTTATTTGCAGAATCGATTACGATTATATTTCTACATCCTGCTTTATAGGCATTTTCAATACCACTTAGGGAGTCTTCGATGATTAAGCAATCACTTACTTCTAATCCTAAAATATGTGCTGCTTTCTTGAACATCATGATCTTATTCTCATAAGTTCCATCATCATATACAATATCATCAGGATTGATCCAATGATCAAGATGAAATGATTCTACAAAGAAATCAATATTTGGTTTAATGGATGCACTTGCGATAGTAAATGGAATGTTGTTGTTTTTAAGTTTATCAAAGAATTCTGTTGCTCCAGCAACTAAATGGAATGTTTCTTTATCTTCCTTACAGAACTCACGATAGTATTGTTCTTTAAGTAAAGAATATTTCTGTTTCTGTTCATCTGTACACTGTCCTTCAAATAAGTATTCAATGATCTTATTATTAGGAACACCATTGAAATGTTCATGTAGCTCTTCTTCGCTGATTCCATGATGTCTTATTTCCTCGGAAATCTTTCCCCAAGCTAATACATGCTTTGGATTATCAAAGAACAATGTTCCATTAAAATCAAATATAACTCCTTTATAAGAATTCATAACTATACCTCTTTCGTTTCTGATACGCTCTTATACCAATAAGCTGACTTTTTAGGATATCTTTCTTGTGTATTATAATCTACATAGAATAATCCATATCTCTTATTATAACCATTAGACCAAGAAAATACATCCATTAATGACCAAACAAAATATCCTTTTACATTTGCGCCATCTTCAATAGACTTTAATAACCACTGTAAATGTTGCTTGATATAATCAATTCTTGGAGAATCATCAATATTACCATTATTAAAGTCATCCTTATAACCCATACCATTTTCTGTGATATAAATAGCTTTATAATTAGGATACTGCTTCTTGATTCTCATAATCATATCATACATTCCCTGAGGATAAATCAACCAGTCCCAGTCAGTAGTTGGAATACCTTCTTTAAATACTCTTTCACCAACACCTTTTAATTTGAACTTCTTTGTACCTTTTTCACCTGTACCATTATGGTGGATTTCATTTTCACCATCATATGCCTTAATGAAATGACTCTGGTAGTGGTTCATACCTAAGTAATCATTTTCTTTTGCAGCTTTTTTCATAATTTCAATATCAGCTGGATCATATTCAAAAGTACCATTATTAAGATGAACTAATTCATTGATGATCTTAAGAGTTTCATCTGTATAATAACCTAAGAATGTAGCATCTAATAAGAATTGATTAGCAAGAACATCTTCTTTCTTAGCTGCATATACATCTTTTGGATCATTTTCGTCTAAAGGATACTTGGTTTCTAGGGAGTGAATAATTCCAATGTATCCTTTATAGTTGTGTGCTTTATAAGCACAAACTGCCTTTGCATGTGCTACCATCATTCCATGCATTGACTGAACTGCCTTAGTAATATCATATGTAATACAAGGTGGGAATGTACCTTCAATATATTGGTTTGTCGCAATTGGCCATACTTCATTAAAAGTAAACCAATAAGTAACTTCATCTTTATATTCTTCAAAACAGAATTCTGCATATTTCGCAAATGCATCAATTGTTTCTCTATTTAAGAAATCACCTCTGCTATGCAAAGCATCAGGAGTATCAAAATGATGTAAAGTAACATATGGTTCTACACCATTCTTATGGCATTCCTGGAATACACGATGATAAAAATCTACACCTTCCTGGTTGATTTTTCCTTTTCCTTCTGGGAAAATTCTTGACCATGCAATAGAAATTCTAATAGCCTTAATGCTGAAATCTTTACATAGTTTTAAATCTACAGGATATTTATGATAGAAGTCACTCGCAGGATCAGCAGAGAATCTTCCCTGCTTTTCTAAATAATCATCCCATGCGACTTTACCTTTACCATATGCTCTAGTACTACCTTCACACTGGTATGCAGCAGTTGCACCACCAAACACAAAATCTTCACTGAATTTCATGATTAATCTCCTTTATAATTATTATATAAATTGAATACACACTAGGAATTAATCCTAATGTGTATTTTTTGTTTATTCTCCGTCTAAAATTGAGAATACAAATTCAAGTGCCTTCTGAGGATTACGAGTTAATTCAATATACTTTTTACCTTCACAAGCTACACACTTGATACCTAATCTATCAGTATCTTTTTTCAAATCTTGATAGTAGTTCGCTACCTGTGGTGCTAAGACAACTAAATCATAGTCCTTTAACATATCATAATGTGCACCATATGATCCAGCTGCTGTAACAATAGAAATTCCTTTTTCTTTTGCACCTTTAGCTAAAGCATTAGCTAATAAACCACTTGTACCTCCACCGGCACATAATACTAAAATTCTCTTTTCATTGACTACATCTGAAGAAACTTCAACTGCTTCTTCTTCTTTTTCTGCTTCAATTACCCCTTCTTTTTCTGCTTCTTCAGCACATTTTTCTCTATCATATACCTTGAAGAATGGATAATATACCACGAAGTCTACTACTAATACTAATACTGCAAATAAAACTGATAATACTGTAATACCACAACCAAGCACAATACCTAATGGAGCAGGTGTAGTCCAAGGAAGAATATACATAAAGCTGTTCATCTTTAGAACATCAACGAATAACTTAAAGATCCATACATTTAAGATTGGAGCTAAGATAAATGGAATAAAGAAAATTGGGTTTAAGATTAATGGAGCACCAAATAAGATTGGTTCATTTACACCAAATAATACTGGAATAGAACTTGCCTTACCAACTGCCTTTAATTCTTTTGATTTGGCCATGAAAGCAAACATAAGTGTTACTACTAAAGTTGCACCTGTACCACCAAGTGTTGCAACGAACTGCTGACAACCTGGAGTCAAGATATTAGCTGCATGTTTGCCAGCCTGGAATAATTCTAAGTTATTTGCGATGTTTACATAATAAATTGCTGATACTGCTGGTTCAACAATAGAAGGTCCCTGAATACCTACAAACCAGAATAATGACATAGCACCATAGATAACTGCTAAACCTAGATATCCATCAGCCGCAGTGAATAGTGGCTGGAAGAATTCAATAACTGCCTGAGCAAAACACATACCTGCTGCATTTCTGAAAGCTATATCAAATAGTGCCAATAATAAGATAGAAATAGCGAAAGGAATAACATCTGCGAATGTCTGAGAAATATTTGGTGGTACTTCTTCAGGCATATGAATAGTAATGTTTTTCTTTACACAGAATCTATAAACATTACAAACAAAGAAAGCAACTAAGAATGCTGTTAAAAGACCCTTAGAGCCCATATAACCACTTGCAAATCCACCTTTGATAGAATCAACGCCTACAACTAAGAATCCTACGATACCAGCCATTAGTGTAGAAATATTATTGATTTGTCTATTAACTGGCATGTCTCTGTTGAAACTATCACAAAGATTCTTTGCAGTTGTTCCTGCTACAAGAACAGCAAGTAACCCCATTGAATAGTTATAAGGTTTTAAAATCATAGCCTCAATTTCTTTTGGCCAATAAAATTTAAAAATGTTAGGAACATAAGCAATCAACATGAATATACTTGAGAATAATACTACAGGCATTGCTGACATAAATCCATCACGGATTGCTTTTAAATATTTATTTCTTGATACTTTTTCGAAAAACGGCTTAGCCTTCTCGATTTTTCCAATTAATGCCTCCATTATTTCACCCCATTATCTATAAATATCTAGTAAATTATTAATAATATCTTTTAATAAGATTGTAGTCATTAAATGATCTTGAGCATGTACTGTAATAAACCCAATATCAATATTTTCGCCTCTAGCTTCTAACTGCAATAGTTCAGTTTGAGACTTATGTGCATCGTTCAAACAGTCATTCGCTTCACTAATAAGTTTGTCACATTCTGTAAAATCTTTTTGTTTTGCTTTTTCTACTGCAAGTAGTAGCTTACTTCTTGCATCTCCTGAATAAGCTACAATTTCAAATCCAATCATACTTACTTCTTCTTTAGTCATTGTATTAATCTCCTTTTTCTTCTTTACGAATCGGCCTCTTTCGTTTACAAGTACATTGTAATCGCATACACATCATTTGTCAACAGAAACAAACAAATAAAAACATATAATTAAACATTTACAAACAAAAATGATAAATATTAATATTAATTATATTTCAAATGTTCGTTTTTGTTTGTTTTATGTTGATTTCAAACACATCAAATGATATACTGACACTGACAAGGAGAGTGAAAACATGTTAAAGAAGGAACGTCTTGTAAGAATTACACAGATGGTCAATCAAAAAGGTATTATTTCTATCAATGAAATTATGGAACAATTAGAAGTCTCTGATATGACTGCAAGAAGAGATTTAGATGAATTAGAGAAGTCTGGTAAGTTATTAAGAGTACATGGTGGTGCACAGAGTTTATCTTTTAGTATGGATCATGAACGTTCTCATTTAGAAAAGTCTTCTGTACAGATAGAAGAAAAAACAAGAATTGCGCATAAAGCAGCAAGTCTTATTCAAGAAGGAGAAACTATATTCTTAGGTCCTGGTACTACTATTCAGTTATTAGCTGAACAGTTATGTGGTCGTAATATTAGAGTAGTTACGAATTCTCTTGCCGTATTTAATATCTTGAGTGGTCATACTCCTACTGATGTAATGTTAACAGGTGGAGAATATCGTAGTAATACAAATACCTTTGTAGGTCCAATCACAAATATGGTATTAAGTAAATTAAGATATACAAAAGCCTTTATTGGTTGTAATGGTATCTTTAATAGTGGTATTACGACTTATTCATTAGAAGAAGGAGAATCACAGGGAATACCTTTAGATAATGCGAAGAATAGATATTTACTTGTAGATTCTACTAAGTTTAATCGTTCTGACTTTTATATCTTCTATGATCTCTTTAATTTTGATGCAGTCATTACTGATAATGAGATTGATCCTGATGTATTAAAACATTACAAAGAATATACAACTATTGTAACGGTATAGGGAGAACTCACTATGAAAAAGACTGGAATCTGCCCAAAATGTAATCATGATAAAATTATTATTATTAAAGATCAGCTCCATGAAAATGGTGGTGGTAATATTTCTCAAATAACGAATCATATTAATAAGCCTTCGCAAGTTTTCGCTATATTCAAAGAGGGAAATACCGCAAAGAAGACTTTCTATATTTGTGAGAATTGTGGTTATATCGAAGAATACTTAGACAAGGAAGAAATCAAGAAATTGCTTAATTATAAAACTGTTGGTAGTAAGATAAAGGATATCTTCAAATGATTAAAAAGCCATGCGATATTGCATGGCTATTTTTACATAACAAAAACCAGACCATTACTAGTGATACTGTGAGTATTTCTACCACAATACATGCAACTACAGCACATGACCACACTATCAAACTATCCATTTAGTTTTCTCTCTGCAGTCAAGTATGAAAACTTCATGAACAATGTCATATGTCCCTTTAAACTTATAGACACTCTTTTCATCGAATGAAATCGAGAGGAATCGAATCAGAAATTTCTTTAATAAATGATTTATTTGAGATTCTCCAATAATATTTACCTCTTGATATCACATTCTTTTTATTCAAAATAAATTGTATAGCAAAAAACTCTAACAATAATATAGTTTTACCTATCATATATGTTAGAGTCTCTAAATATCATTTCTTATATAAGTAAATCAACTTGTCTCCTATTCGTAATACATAAAGAAGACATAGAATTGATAGATACTGTTTCTTTAGAATGAAAAATATAAATAAAGACGCAAATAGTGCAAGTATCGGATATCTTAATTTGCTTTTATTTATATATAGAAATACATTTCCTTTTTCATTAATCTTATTTTGAAGACAAAAATCAATTAACATCAACAATAAGACAATCAAAATATTATACAGGTTTAGTTGCATACCACCATGACCCCACTTTATTATAACTATGATACATTGTTTTTTTCTTTACCTTAAAATTCACTTTACTATCTTGATATCGATATGCAATCTGAGCACTTGTTGCAACACCAAATTTAACGGGAGATTTTGTTCGATATAATTTATAAGAAAAATTTCCTGAACATAGATATCCAGCTGCTAGCGATCCTAAACCAACCGCACTAGACCAATTGCCAATTACTCCTGCAATACTCGGTAATGCAAGCCCAGTTAATAAAGCCGTCCCAATAACTCCACCAATTACTGTAGCAATTTCTCCCACACTTTTTACAACATTTTTGAAAGAAATATTTCTAGTATAAACATATACAGGAGTATAGGGACTTGAAGATTTTAGTAATTTGCTGATATCTCCCTCATTTTCATTGTATTGTTAAAATACCAAATTAATATTTCTACCGTTTAAAGTAGCTGTCTTGGTTGTTTTGTTAAAAACATATATATTATTTTCCCCTTTTTCACTAATTGATTCACATATTACATAATTATCGTAAATATTAGTGCTCAACGCGATTTTTTCATCACCAATTTTTAATTCTTGAAACTTGGCATAAGGCTCAATTGCATATGTTGGTTTTATTGACAACATAGATATAAATAAACAAATCAAAAACGAAATACTAATTATCTTCTTCATAATTTGATAATTCCTCCATTTTCTCATGCAGCCACTATCTATAGAAGGTCACTTAATAAATATGACTATTTTCTGTGCCTTGATATATAATAGCAGTTTTAAAACCATTTTATTAAGCGCTTACATATAGTGGCTAATTAAATTTAATTCCATCTAGATGTTAATTAAATAATATCACATCATTATTGTTAATACAATAATTACACTTAAATAACTTTTTTAATAACCTATAATTTTACTTATTGTATATTTTTACGCTAAGTTTAAGGCAAATATTGCTAATAGATCATTATATTTAGCTTAACAACTGATTTTCTACTTTATGGTTGCCATAATTCAGTCATGATTTTAATAGTCAGGTGAGTGCTATGATAATTGAAAATCATAAGGTTCAGTCAACGAAAGTATGAAAGAAGTGAGTTCAATGATACAAATAACAATAGATGTTGGAACCAGATATATGCAAGATTATCTAAATTCTCTACTTCTTAAGAAGCGAGCTAATTATACATTCAAGAGGAAGGAAATAGTATCTGAGATTCTTGTAATGATTATGAATAAAGGAGCTTTAAGTAATAAAATAATGAGAGCTCCCTCTATGCCCATTTTACTTAAGGAAACTAAGCACGAGTGTCGTTTTGAGATTTTTGCTGAATAAGATAACCTAAAGGGACAATTAACTTAAAAAAAACCTTTTTTTGAATGCCCACATTCCACAGGCAATTATCATAAATAAGAAATGACAGTTTCCATTTTCTTGGCATTTATGGATAAAATAATTTCAATAATTGGATTTACTTGTTGATTATGTGTAATTAAAATCCCTTTTATAATCTTCTTTTACTCAGTATTTATGTTGATGAGCCTTATGCGTGTATTTCCTTCTTTTCAACAATCTAATCAGAAATAATATGCACTAAGTTAAAAATAATTGTTATGCGCATGGCTTTTTAGATACAAAAAAAATCAGAAGACAGCATCTGTCTTCTGACTATTATTACTCAGGCTTTTTAGGATCCTTAAGTGATTCTGATAAAGTTGTAAGTGTACCAGCTAAACCTGCTAAGTCATTAGGTACAATAATCTTTGTAGCCTGTCCATCAGCTAAGTTCTTTAATGCTTTTAATCCTTCTAACTGGATATAAGCAGATTCAGGATTTGCTTCATTAATATATTGAATAGCTTTAGCCTGTGCTTCATAAACAAGTCTTAATGCTTCAGCCTGACCTTCTGCTTTCGCAATCTGTGCTTCTTTTTCAGCTGTTGCACGTAATACAAGAGATTCCTTATCCCCTTCTGCATTTAAGATTGCAGCCTGTTTTTTACCTTCAGCAACCAAGATAGATTCACGTCTTTCACGTTCTGCACGCATCTGTTTTTCCATTGCTTCCTGAATATCTTTTGGTGGAAGAATGTTTTTAACTTCTACTCTTGTTACCTTGATACCCCATGGATCAGTGGCATCATCAAGAATAGATCTCATCTTAGAGTTAATGATATCTCTTGATGTTAAAGTATCATCTAATTCAAGTTCACCAATGATATTTCTTAATGTAGTTGCAGTTAATGTTTCAATCGCATTAATTGGTCTTACTACACCATAAGTAAATAACTTAGGATCTGTGATAGAGAAATAGACAACTGTATCAATCTGCATTGTAACGTTATCTTTAGTAATAACTGGCTGTGGAGCGAAGTCCATAACCTGTTCCTTTAATGATACACGATTAGATACACGATCAATTAAAGGAATAAGAATATGTAAACCTACATTTAATGTACGGTCATATGCACCTATTCTTTCTACTACATAAGCATATGACTGTGGAACAATCTTTACTGTACTGAAAATAAGAATAACAACAATTGCGATTAATAAAATCATTAAAATAAATCCTAACATCTTAGTTACCCTCCTTTTTAACAACTAGATGTGCACCTTCAATTGCGACAACTTCCCCATATTCTCCTTCTTCTAAAGTTAAATTATGAAGTGAGGATGCTGACCAAATCTGATTTTTAATTCTTACTTCACCCATATGATCTGCATCGATTCTCTTAATAACGAGAGCATGAGTTCCTATGAGTGCATCATTATTCGTATGTATTATATTGCCCTTCAGACTTTTTACAGCCATAGGACGTGCTACTATTGCGCATATAACTGATACCACAAGAAATATAGCGACCTGTATTGGAACCGATACATTTAATAAGCAGGCAATTAATGCCACAAAAGCACCAATCACAAACCAGACACTCACTAACGATACTGTGAGTATTTCTACTACAATACACGCAACCATAACACCTGACCACACTACCAAACTATCCATTTAGTTTTCCCTCCTTGTAGTCAACAATGAGAACTTCATGAACAATGTCATATGTTCCTTTAAACTTATAAACATTCTTTTCATTGAAATCGAGAGGAATCAAATCGGCAAGTTCTTTAATAAATGGTTTATTTGTGATTCTTCCATAGGACTTACCTCTTGATATCTTATGAAGCTGGTCCTGTGGATAGATTCCGTCATTGATGGCTTGCTTTCCTACGGGTTTGATACCGATACAATGATTGTCATAATCAATACCTAATAGAACATAATTCACATTTTCAAAATGCATACATGCTGTCGTATTCAATGTAATATTTGTTTCATAAATGGAGACGACAGATGCATTCAGTTCGTTTGTATTCCAGACAAAGTTCATGTTTATCACCTCCAATATCATTATATTATTTTTATTATTTTTATTCAACAGAAACCGTATAACAAAAAAACTCTAACAATAAGATAATATTTCTACCATCTTGAATGTTAGAGTTTCAAAAGTATTATTTCTTATCTATGTAAATGAGTTTATCTATTATTCTTAGCATATATAGCATACATAGAATCAATAGATACTGTTTCTTTATGACGAAATAAATAAAGAAAGCCACAAATAAAACAAGTATTGGATATCTTAATCCACCTTTATTTATACATAGAAATACATATCCTTTGTTATTAATCTTCTTCTGAAGGTAAAAATCAATCAATATTAATAATAAGATAAAAAATAACAAGTATCCTTGCATAGTCTATACTCCTGCCACTCAAAATGTGGTTAAATATACTCACATCGAGATAATGTAAGTTCTCACGAACATTACTTACTATGT
>ENA-OUQF01002176-OUQF01002176.1-human-gut-metagenome-genome-assembly--contig:-NODE-2176-length-10289-cov-5.455150_pt1 | contig 10289 bp, 11 predicted proteins | sample MGYA00237947_ERZ548826 | MGnify/ENA primary metagenome ERZ548826 (study PRJEB26490, sample SAMN05194701) | human gut metagenome | biome: terrestrial biome; feature: human-associated habitat; material... | reverse complement strand
GGGTAGTTCCACCACCTGCAAATTGATCAAGAACTACATCGCCCTCTTTTGAATATCTTAATATAATATTTCGTGGAATATAGGGCGACCAATTTCCACGCCATTTTGCATCGTGAGTTGCCCAATCTCCACGCTTTGGAAACGACCAATGTGTTGTCATTTCTAATTCAAAATCATCAGGTTCCCATTTTGTAATTTTCTTTGCCATTATTTAAAAACCTCTGTAATTATGCCATTTTCCAAATCTTTAATGTTGTAGATGTGCGGCATAACGTCAAAAGTTTCTTCAAGGTTGTGCCTTGCACTTATCCACCCCTGACCATCAGTGAACCAAACAAATGTAAATCCATCAATGGTATCTGCTTCCTGTGAAAGCTGCTTGTAGCTTCGTGCGGTTTCATTCAGCTTTGAACCACCGCTGGCATAGAAATTCGTCTCAATTCCATAAATCATATTATCGGTCTTTATTACAAAATCAAAACGTTTTTCCATTTTGCCACTGTTCGATATTGCAGAAAGATCAATCCCCCATTTATCGGTTATCTCATGGATATACATTTCCTTAAAGTAGCCTTCACCTTTTTTGAATTCTGCCTTTACAATAAAGCTTTCAACCAAATCTTCCATAAGATGACCGCCCCTGTTTTTGCGCCCATTGGAATCAAGCCCTGTTTCAACACCTGTAGCATAATCAATCAGATTACTGATAATATGCTTTTCAAGCAAATCAAACAATCCGGTTTTGCGCATAAAAATTTTATACTGCTCCACAGAATAGTTTGCTTTTTTGAAATTATAAGTAAACTCGCCATCTCCGTCAATAGCATAGATTTCTTTTTCTCTGACAGCAAGCAGCAATGGGATGCACTTTAATGTTTCAGGATATCTTGCCACAAGATTCTCAAAATCCTTTTCTATATCTTTTGAACCGATAAGTGAATTGAGTATATTCAGCTCAATCTTTATTCCGTCAACGTTTCTATGTACTTTTTCAAAATCAACATAATAGCCATAATTAGCTATACTGCTGCGAAATTTTGAAAGCCATTCGCTAAAATTTCTTGACATATTACTCCTCCATGCTAATAATTATGTTTAATGTTCCGTCGTGCCAATACCATGTAGATTTTTTGGAATTGAAAGCACCATCTTCGTCTATCAAACCATACTTTCTGACCACTTCAGTAACTCCAGCAAAATAATTTCGTCCTTTGTTAATAGTCAATTCCTTTTCCATATCTCTGTTTATTGTCACGAGAAATTTTTCAGCATCAGAAGGTATTTGTTTCAAAATCATTTTGGGAATTGGCAGTATCCTTGCTCTGATATCATTTATAGATATCCTTTTTTCTACAATAATCTCTGCCTTTAATTCGCTTGCACAAGTTCCATTATTTATACTGCTTGCATTTTCTTTCTCAGACAACTTGTCCATTGCAGCTTTACTGAATATAGGTTTGAAAACAAATCCTAATTCATGTTCTATACAGCTATCTATAAGTGCTTTTCCGTCAACAAGGATTACCGATTTTGATTGATCATTGTTAGATTCCTTTATTGCATCACTTGAAAAATGAGCAGTTGTTATAAATATTCCCTTATGCCCAAAAGGAATTGTCCCCTTTAATTCTCTTATTTTAGAGACGGGTATTGTTGCGGCAGGAGCATATCTTTTCGCTTGAACATAATAATCCACTTCATCTGCCTCACTAAAGCCGCCTATTCCGCTCCGTATGGCTTTCAAATCAATCCCGCTATCCCGTGAGCGCTGAGTAACCATAACCTCATCAAGTCCTATTTTTTCAAGAAATACTTTTAAAAACTCTTCAAAAGCATATCCTGTTTCAAAATAGGAGTAAAATTCATCCAACAGAACTTTGTACTGTTCTTTAGTAATCTCAGTATTTTTTCGCATTTTCTCTCCTTACCAATTACAAATTATAATTTCATTGATATTTCCTCTGCCTGCTGCCTTGCTGTTAATCATACGTTTCGCAGATACTCTTTCAATCTTGTATTCTGCATACAAATCATCAAAGAAATTATCTGTATCATCTGCATTCTTCGGATCAGAATTGCTTGCAACAACTTTCGAGCCTTTTTCGGTTATCTCATCTATAAAATGTCCAAGCTCAATCTGCTGCTGATCGCCAAATTCATTCTCATTATAAGATGTGAATGAAGCTGTAACAGTCAACGGACGGTATGGTGGGTCGATATACACAAAAGTTTTGTCATCAATAAAATTTGCACAATCCTTATAATCTCCGCACTTAATCTCAACATTTTGAAGCAGCTTACTGATATATCTCAGATTTTCCGCATCACATATCGGAGGATTTTTGTATGAACCAATCGGAACATTAAATAATCCTTTACGATTAACACGATACAGCCCATTAAAGCAGGTCTTATTAAGAAAAATAAATAAAGCAGCTTTATCTAAATTGTTATAATTACAATTTATAAGGCTATTAAACTTTTCTCTGTTATCTGTATAAAGAGTCTTCCTAAGCTCTGAATCTGCTTTCCAAAATTCAGACTGCATTTTGTCAAGCTGTGAAATCAGAGCTTCAACATTCGTCTGTACCTGCTGATATGTATTGATAAGTGAAACATTGATGTCATTTATAATAACCTCATTAGGGCTGAAATTTGCAAGAATATCAAGCAAGACTGCACCGCCGCCTACAAAAGGCTCGCAGTAACGCTCTATCTTCTGTGGGTATTTAGTTCGTATTTCATTTAAAAGCTGGCTTTTTCCGCCCGCCCATTTTATAAAAGGTTTAACTGTTTTCATATAATCACCATCTCAAATTCAATAAAAAAATCATTCTATAATTGACATACTGACAACTCCGCTAAATCAACGATTACTCGCCATTTACTAACCTTGACATATTAGTGACATCACCTTGACAGTCAATCCAACTCGCCCGTAAACAAATAATAATAGCTCATTTTTGTAGCATTATGAATTGCTGTGATTTCCGTAAAATTAAATCCGAAGTTCATAGCAGGATTCTTTGACGGCTCATTTGAATACAGAAAATCAAGCTTCTCTTTCAAAAGAATATCACAATTATACAAATTCGTATCTCCCTCACAGTTATCAAGATCAGGATAATTTTTTATACGATACAGCAGTATCTTGGAAATCTGAATCATCATTACCCGCATCGGCTCTATTTCCGAGCATCTGTCAGACATCTCAAAAATATCAAATAATGTGTTTATATCTATTTCTTTCCGGTTTTCAACATAATCTCTGGAAGGATCATACTCAGCATATGAAAGATTTGTCAGATACATCAGATTAGCATTGAGGAAATGTGTAAACCTGTTTATCTTCTCATCCGAAAGTATATATCCGCCGCTGATACAGGCTGCACGCTGAAAATAAGATAAGAGCTTTGTGGCAGAGGATTTTTTTATTGATGGTTTATACTCCAGCTCCATATCATCATTTGCAAGGCTCTCAGCACTGACATTAAAATAATCCGCTATCTGAGCCATTGTATCTGTCCTGGGCTTTGATCCCTGCTTCTGCCAGTTCTGAATTGAATTCCTGTTCAGCTTCAGATCTGTAAGGAGCTTATTTTTTGTTATTTTACGTTCTTCAATCAGATACATCAGCTTTTCGTAAAAAACCATATAATATAGTACACTCCCCTTGTTAATTTTATATAATAATAAACTAATTATTTTGTATATTTACACTATTGATTAATCCTGATTTTCATGTCATATTTAATGATGACAAGTGTAATTAAATAATGATATCAAGTATTTAATATTTCATCTATTTAATAATTATACAGCATTATTACATTATTGTCAATACAAAAAGAAAGGAAAATTACAAAAATGTCGTATTATTTTCTTCAGCCACCAACGCCTTTACAGACAGATAAGCAACCCGCTGAATTTCCGATACACGCTCTTCCCGAAAATATCGGCGAATACGTTACACAGGTTGCAAAGGCAGTTCAGGTGCATCACGATATGACCGCTGTTCTCTCGCTGGCTGTGCTTGCGTCATGTGCGCAGGGTAAAGCGAGAATACAGATTACACCGGAATGGACAGAGGAGCTTAACCTTTATATAGCCGTTGTTGCGGAGCCGGGACAGAGAAAATCCAAAATCTTCTCAACACTCACTAAGCCAGTCACAGACTATGTCAATACTTACAATTCCGAAAACGCTGCCGATATATGTGCATACCGAAACAAGCTGGCAAGGCTTATATCACATAAGAATTCACTTATCAACAGTAATGCCTCCGATGAGGATATTGCTAATGTACAGGCTGAGATTTCTGAGCTTATGGCTCACCCTAAATCGGAAATGCGGCTGATAGCTTCTGACTGCACATCGGAAGCACTTGCCTCAGTTATGTCATCAAATAATGACAAAATAGCTATTCTCACCGATGAAGGCGTTTTCGAGGTTATGGCAGGACTTTACAATAACGGCAAAGCCAATATCAACATATACCTCAACTCCTATGACGGACAGGCAATATCCATTGACAGAAAGAGCAGCGGAAGCCTGATCCTTAAACGACCTCTCATATCCTTCGGTGTATGCTGTCAACCCTCTGTAATAGGCGACTTCATTTCGGATAAAAGCTTCATCGGAAAAGGCCTTGTCCAAAGATTTATGTTCTGCCAGCCGCCTTCGCTCAGCGGAACCCGAAAGCTCTGCTCAGCTCCGATTGATGAAAATCTGAAAAATAACTATTATAAAGTAATTTATAAGCTCCTGCATATGAAAGACAGCGAAAGAGTTATAACTCTCTCTCCCGAAGCATTTACCCTATTTGAAAGCTATTATGATGAAATCGAAACAAGGATAAGCAGAGAAGGCAAGTACAGTCTTAATCGAACCTTTCTCAGCAAGCTGGCAGGAAAGACAGCACGCAACTGCGGACTTCTCCACCTTTGCTCTAACAACGTAGGCTGTCCGGTATCAGCGGAAACTATGTCAAACGCCATAGCAATCTCACGCTATTTCGACGAACAAAACGAATTTCTGTTTAATACTGCTCCCGATATGATAACTGCCGAATACATTTTGGATCGTCTGAAAGCAAATGCACTTAGGGACAGATGTGATTCATACAGAGCCAGAGATCTGAAAAGATTTTGTCAGAAATACAATTCCGCACAGCTTGATGAAGGTCTGATAATTCTTGAGGAACACGGGTATATATCATTTGAACTCGACAATAAGTCCAAGCCCAACAGGAAATATGGCATATATGTCCTTAACCCATTCTGGCTCAGACAGCTTGCCTGTCAAGCACCTGTCAATAAAACGTCAAGCATATAAAACGGCTTAACCAAGCCACTTTCACAAGCTTGTCAAGCTGTCATTCAGATACATAAAAATGCGGCGGCTTTTCAATAAAAAAGATAAAAACTAATTAGAAACAAAAACGAAAGGATGAACAAACATGGAAAATACAAAGAAGTACCCTACAGATTTTTACACACCCCAGGATGTTATGAACATTCTTCACCTCGGTAAAACACAGGTTTACAAGCTCTTCAATTCGTCAACCTTCCCCGCCATAAAGATCGGCGGCTCACTCCGTGTGGACGTCAAGCGTTTTGAGAGCTGGTGTGACAAATACGCAGGCCGTACATTCATTTTATAAGGAGGCTTCATAATGGCTAAAATGTCAAAGAGAACGGATAACCGTTTTGAGATCAAGGTTCCGGTGGGAGGCGGTAAACGCCTCTCGGTGTACGGAGCAACAGAAGCAGAAGCCCGCAGAAAGGCGAAGGAACTTCGTGAAATGTCCGCTAAATATGATATGTCCAGCGTATGCAGAATGAGCGTTAAGGACTATATGGATCACTGGCTCTACACCGTAAAGATCAACGAGCTGAAGCCTGCCAGCTTCGATCGGGTAGAACAGTCCTGCAAGTATCAGATCTACCCCTATATCGGAGATCTGCAGATACAGGCACTTACCTCAGATGATATTCAGCATATGCTGAATGAGATTGCAAAGACACATTCCCGTTCAACAGTTAAGAAAGCATACAACAACCTTAACTCCTGTCTGAATCTCGGAGTTGCAAGAAACGAAATTCTCAGAAACCCTGCACTTGCCGTATCACTTCCCACAGCAGTGTCTGTGTCTATGCCTGCAAAGGAAGTTCGCTCATATACCGAAAACGAGATCAATGCTATCGTTGAGGAATGTAAGCGTACATACAAGAACGGCAACATCGCCAACCGCTACGGATATGCATTTCTTCTCATTCTCAATACGGGAATGAGGCTCGGAGAAGCACTTTATCTCAAGTGGAAGGACGTTGATCTTGAAAACAGGACCATCTACATTCACGGAAACGTATCCGAACACAAGAACAGAACAAACGGAGAAGCAGACGGATATATCCTCGCCAAACAGGAAACACCCAAGACCAGAAGATCAATCCGCTACATTGATCTGAACAGCAAGGCTGTTGAGGCTCTGGAGCAGCTGAAGGAGATCATCGGAGATGATGATCGTGTCATCGCAACGGAAAACCACACCATCGTGTCACCGCACAATATGCACAAGTATTTCCGCAGTATTCTCGACAGGTGCTATATCAAGGACGTGGACGATATAATCCACTCTCTGCGTCACACCTTCGCCACCACCCTTATTCTCAAGGGTGTGGATATAAAGGTAGTGTCGGAGCTGCTTGGCCACTCCGATGTAGGAACGACGATGCGTATATATTATCATACCATAGAGAAGCAGAAAAAGAAGGCAGTCCGCCAGCTGGAGGATCTGTACTGATAACCTGCATTCTATGTGTATCGGAGCCGTTCCCCCAATGCGATATTTCCGCAGGAAATATCGGAAGCCCTCGGCGTCTGAGAGCAAGTTAACCAAAATTCAGGTGGAGATCGCCCGCAGCGATTTCCACCGTCCCGGAATTTTGGTATAACTTGCTCCACCAGATGCAATCTGGTTGGACGTGCTCTCCCCCGCTCACTCCGAATCTACCCGATCTATCAACAGAAAGGAGATATGCTATGGCTCACGTTGAAAAATATACCGCCGCCGCAACAGGACATATGCTGGCACATTATGACAGAACACATTCAAGCAGCACCAGCCTCATCGACGAGAGCCGCACAGCTCTCAACCATAACCTTGCAGGAATTGATCAGCCGCTGCCCCAGCTTGATTTTCTCCACAAGAGGTTAGGCGAAATAAAGGTTATGAAAAGAGCCGATGTAAATGTAATGTGCGATTGGATCGTCACCGCACCGAAGGAACTCACACCCGAAGAGCTGCCGCTGTTTTTTAACGAAACCTACAAATTTCTGAACGAACGCTATGGAAAAGAAAATGTGATCTCCGCATACGTTCACATGGACGAAACAACACCGCACATACACTATGCTTTTGTCCCCGTGGTAATTGACAAGAAAAAGGGAATACCGAAGCTCTCCGCCAAGGAGCGTATCACCCGTAAGGATCTGAACACCTTTCACCCCGACCTGACAAAACACATGACAACCGTATTCGGCAGGAATATAGGAATTCAGAACGATGCCACCGCTTTAGGTAACCAGACTATAAAACAGCTCAGACAGAAAACCAAAAATATGGAGAAATTCAAGGCTGAGCCTGTCCCCGTAACCGAAATTCCCCCAGTTGTTAAAAGGTTTCTGAAAGAAGATAAGGTCATTATCAGATGCAAGGAGCTTGACCGTGTAAACCAAGCTGCCGAAGACGCTGCTGTCATAATGTCAAATGCCGAAGCAGTAAATGTACAATTAGCCTACAAGGCTGCAAAAACCGATAATAACTATAAAAAATCCGAGGAGTATCTTTCAAAGGCACATCAGCAGGCGAACACTATCATATCCGATGCACAGAAAAACGCCGAAAGCATATCTGCCGCCATTTCAGCAAACAAAGCAACATGGGAACAGCAGAAGTCATTACAGCAGGCTGAGCTTGATGAACGTGACAGACTGCAGAATCGCAGAGCAAAGTGTCTTCACAAGGAACAGCTGCGCAATGATGATAAAGCGAAAAGCAACAATAAGCTCGCAGCCGAGCTCAATTCCGCCGCCAAGGAGCTTGATGAAAAGGTTCGTGAATTCAAAAGCATGAAGGACAGCCCTCAGGAATACTACGAACAGCGGCTGCAGGATTTATCCTCCGATCTTGAAGCTTATGAAGCGTCAAACAAGCTCCTGAGAAGGGATATTGCTGACAGGGACGGTACAATAAAAAATCTCTGTCAACAGCTCATTGATGATAATGCTGCCCACAATGCTGTAATGGAAAACCTGAAGCATGAATCTGAACAGAAGCTTGAATCCGAACTTGAAAACAAGGAAAAGGCTGTCACTGCGAAATTTAAGTCCATTATCGAATCAAAGGATAATGAAATAAATAAGCTGAAGAACGTGACAGACAGGCTGAAAGGATTGCTGGATAAAGCATACAGAGTTATCCGGGATATATGTATGGGCATTGCAACTCTCGTATGCGGAAAAGGCAAATATGAGGCTTACTGCATAGACCCGGATGATAAGCCATTTATGCTCATTGAAGCTATGCTGAACGTCGGAGAAAGGTCAGCCGAAGAATCAGGCTTCCCTGAGTATGCTGAGGAAATAAGAACCGCTTATGGCATCTATCCTCTTGTGAAAGAAGAGCTGGATATTATTGATCCGCCAAAGCCCGTGAATTTCCACAGCAGCTATGACAGATAACCGAAAAAAATCTATTTATAAAGGAGATCTTAATATGAAATTTGATATCAGCTTAACAACCACACGCTCCACCTCACAGGAGGAAGCAGACAACTTTATCGGAGCTATGACCTCCAGAAGCTTCTCTGTTATACAGGGAAAAATCAATGACCGTTATGGTGACAAGGTGTATATTGCCTTCACCCTCTGCCCTATGGAGATACCCGCCGCAGCTAACAAGGGCGGTCGTCCCCGCAAGCTGACAGATGAACAGATAGATGAGATCAGGCATCGTCTGTCCAAGCCCGGCTGCAACAAGTCCGCACTTGCCAGGGAGTATGGGGTATCCTATCAGACAATACATAAATTATCTGTATAAAAATATTTTGAAAATATATAACTGACAGCCACACCTTTATAGATGTGGCTGTTCGGAAAGGAGAATCATATGAGCATCTTTGATGATGTTAAGCAGGCTGTAAGCATAGAGGACGCAGCCCGCTGCTATGGACTTACGATAAAGAATGGAATAACCCTTTGCCCGTTTCATAATGAGCGCACAGGAAGTCTGAAGCTATACAGTGACCATTTTCACTGCTTTGGCTGCCATGAGCATGGCGACGTGATAAAGCTCACAGGTCAGCTTCTGAGTCTGTCCCCGATTGACAGTGCCCGTAGGCTGGCTGCTGACTTCAATGTTATCATACATGATGACTACACTAACAAATACCATACATACCGTAGCACAGGACAGGCTATCCCCAAAGCACCCACACCCTATGAAATCGAAAACAACGCATACAGGCTCATATGCCGCTATTGTGACTATCTGGAGCACAACCTACGGGCTTACGCTCCAAATACTCCACAGGAGCCGATACATCCCCTGCTCCTGGAAGCTATCAACAATATTGAGCTATTCAGATACTATAAAGAAATATTTATAAACGAAAGCTTTGAGGAGCGCATGAGCTTCATCAGTTCAAATGCTGCCATGCTTGAAAGGATCTATCAGGTACTGTCCCCTGCAAAGCAGCGTGAAGGAGGTGAATTATATGAGAGTGCGTAAGGATTACACATTAAGGGATGTGAGAAGAATTATGCGTAATAACGGCTATTCTACATATTACTACAATGGTGGGCACCAGGTTTTCTCCAACGCTCGAAATACTATACCGATTCCAAGTCATACATCAAAACACAAGTGCATAAACAGATATCTGTTCAACAGAATAGTAAAGACTTATAATCTTTCTCTACCTATATAGATCTAAAGCTCACAGCCGGCCTTCTACCGCTTGTGAGCTTTTCTGTTTTGCTGTCTTACGGACAGCAACCGGCATTCAATTGTCAAGGTTGACATACAGGCGATAAACGGCTCTATTACACTATATGTGAGATAATTCAACTTCTACTGTCGAGCTGTCAGTCTATTCAGGACAATAATTCCAAAGATATGTTCTGTCCTCAGCACTAAAATTAGCTTTACAAACATTAAGAATATCATATAGTATCGCATAATATCTGTCTCTTATACACATCTCCGAGCCCACGAGACAGGCAGA
>ENA-OUQF01002173-OUQF01002173.1-human-gut-metagenome-genome-assembly--contig:-NODE-2173-length-10310-cov-3.813554_pt1 | contig 10310 bp, 6 predicted proteins | sample MGYA00237947_ERZ548826 | MGnify/ENA primary metagenome ERZ548826 (study PRJEB26490, sample SAMN05194701) | human gut metagenome | biome: terrestrial biome; feature: human-associated habitat; material... | reverse complement strand
TTTTGCAGCAGATTAATATTAATAAATCAATAAAAATCGATTAAATAATTTATGTCTGCTCTATAAATTTGAAAAGTTAATCTGCTGCTTATGGGGATATTTACCAAAAAAAGTTACAAATTACAAATCTGTAACAACTTAGCTTGACTGTTTTACATTTTTGTAATACAATGATTACGAAATGTATATAATAAAACATTACGAAATGAACAGGAGAAGTAATATGAGTATATCTAAAAAATTGCTGGCGTTACTGTTAGTGTCAACATTTGCGGTAAGCACCTCTTTAGCAGCGGGAGCTGTTGCAGACAGCAATACTGAAACAGGTGCAGAGCAAGCTGCACAGTCTGTTGAAATGAGTACAAGTGAAAGCTCCAACAAATTATTTACTGCTGCGGCAAGCAGTATTGAATTTAAAGATAATATTGTTATGACAAAAGTTGGCTGTTCTAAAAGACTTTTGCTCAATTCGGTGCCTGCAAATGCAAGGCTTGAGTGGAGGTCGTCTAATCCAAGCGTGGCAAGGGTTGACAGCAAGGGCAATGTTACAGGCTTGTCTGTAGGTACAAGCAAAATTACATGTACAGCGTCAACCGGTCAAAAGGTTTCATGTGCTGTAGCCGTTTCAGCTGCAGCAGTCGGTGTTAAGCTGAATACCAACAGAGTTACCTGGGAGGAGGGCAGGTCGGGACATTTTAAGCCGACACTTTCTTCATCGGTAAAAAGCGTAACATACAAAAGCAGCAACACAAGGGTTGCTACGGTTGACAAAAACGGTTTGTTAAAGGCGGTAGCACCGGGCACCTGTAAAATAACCTGTGCCTCTGCAACCGACCCAAATAAGTACGATGTTTGCACAGTTACGGTTGTGTCAAAGACACAAATAAAGCTTGCTAACCCTGTATTGGTTCTTAACAAGGGTATTGCCAAAAAGGCTGCGTACACTGTAGCAGGTTCGGGAAAGGGACTATCCTTTAAGTGGAGCAGCAGCAACAGCTCGGTTGCAACGGTCAGCCCAACAGGCGTTATTACAGCCAAGGCTCAGGGTAACTGTATGATTACAATTACTGCAAGCAACGGTGCTACAGCAAGAATAGCGCTAACTGTTGTTCAGCCTATAACAAGCATTAAGCTGTCAGGCAGTGAGGCAACTCTTGAGCCGGGACATAAAAAGACAGTTACAGCAACGGTTGGACCATCAAACGCAACATCAAAGTCTTTGGTATGGAGCAGCAGCAACAGCTCCGTGGCTACAGTAAGCAAGGGCGTAATTACAGCCGTGGGCAAGGGTACCTGTATTATTACCTGCAGGTCGAAATTCTACAGCAATATATCGGTAAGCTATAAGGTTACAGTAAAGCAAGCGGTTACAGCTGTAAGTATGGAAAGTGCAGTTAAGCTGAATGAAAACAGCACTAAAAGGCTAACGGCAAAGGCAGTACCGAATACAGCGTCAAATGCAAGGCTTAGCTTCAAAAGCAGTAACGCATCGGTAGCTGCTGTAAGCTCCAACGGCGTTATTACGGCAAAATCAAAGGGCAGCTGTGTAATTACAGCTACAGCTACAGACGGCAGCGGCAAAAGTGCCAAATGCAGGGTAACTGTTGTAAGGCCCGTAACTAATGTAAAATTAAACGCACATACTATTAGCTGGAATGTAGGCAAAAAGGCACACTTCCGTCCAACAGTAACACCTACTACAGCTTCAAATATCAGTGTTAAATATACAAGCAGCAACACAAGGGTTGCTACGGTAGACAGCAACGGTCTGCTTACAGCCGTAGGCAAGGGTACTTGTACCGTTACCTGTACAGCGGCAGACGGCAGCGGCAAAAAGGACACCTGTAAGGTTACTGTAAAGCAGCCCGTAAGAAAGCTTACAATTTCAGGCGGCAGCAGCGTAAACGAGGGCAGCAGCATAGAATTAAAGGCAGTAGCCGCACCGTCTAACGCAACAAACAAAAATGTTACCTGGAGCAGCAGCGACAAAACAGTTGCAAAGGTGAGCTCAACAGGTAAGGTTACAGCCCTAAAGGCAGGCAAGGCAACAATTAAATGTACTGCAAAGGACGGCAGCAGGGTTGCGGCAAGCAAAACAGTTACTGTAAAGGCTGTAAAGCCAACAGGTCAGAAAATTGCCGACTATGCCGCACAGTGGGTAGGCGTAACACCTTATGTATGGGGCGGAACAAGCCTGCGTACAGGAGCCGACTGTTCGGGCTTTGTATGCTGCATATACGAAAACTTCGGCTACAACCTGTGGGACTATAGAGTAGACCTTGATATGGTGGGCGACAATGTTTCACTGGCAAATGCACAACCTGGCGACATTGTGGTATATCCGGGCCATGTGGCAATATACGCAGGCAACGGTATGGTTACACACGCTTTGAACGAAAATGTAGGCGTTCTTACAACACCTCTTTCATGGGGCGGCACAGTAAGGTGTGTAAGAAGAGTGGTTGACTGATAAAATAAAAAAGATAATATAATTATCCGCAATATGTACATAGGACGCACACCGAAGCAGAGGCTTTGGTGGTGCGTTCTTTTTCTTAGCCGAAAAACAAATACATAAAAATTATATCAACCACTTTAAAAGCGGTATTTATTTTGTTATAATAATAGCTAACAGTAATTTTTATTAAAACAGAAAGAGGAAACAGCAATGAGTAACAAAACTGTTCGCACCAGATTTGCACCCAGCCCTACAGGCTTTATGCATATAGGTAATTTAAGAACCGCACTGTATGAATATTTAGTAGCTAAAAGTCAAGGCGGCGACTTTGTTCTGAGAATAGAGGATACTGACCGTGAAAGATATGTAGAGGGTGCTGTGGATATTATATATAACACCCTTAAGGTTGCCGGACTTCAGCACGACGAAGGCCCTGACAAGCCGGGTGAGTACGGTCCCTATGTTCAAAGCGAAAGACTTAATATGTACAAGCCATATGCGGAGCAGCTTATTGAACAGGGCAAGGCATACAGGTGCTTCTGCACAAAGGAGCGTTTGGACAGTCTAAAGGATGACGAAACACCGGGCGGCGGCTACGACAGACATTGCCGTGACCTGCCACAGGAGGAAATAGACAGGCTTTTGGCAGAGGGCGTACCTTATGTAATCAGACAAAAAATGCCTCTTGAGGGCAGTACAACCTTTACCGACGCTGTTTTTGGCGAAATTACAGTAGAAAACAGCGAGCTGCAAGACCAGATTTTAATAAAAACAGACGGCTACCCTACCTATAACTTTGCAAATGTTATAGACGACCACACAATGAACATTACACATGTTGTTCGTGGCTGCGAGTATTTAAGCTCTACACCTAAGTACAACCTATTGTACGAGGCTTTTGGCTGGGAAGTGCCTACATACATCCACCTGCCGCTTATTATGGGCAAGGACGCCGAGGGCAATGTTGCAAAGCTTTCAAAGCGTCACGGTTCAACAGGCTTTGAGGATTTAATAAAAGAGGGCTATCTGCCGCAGGCTATTATTAACTATGTAGCACTGCTGGGCTGGTGTCCGTCGGATAATCAGGAAATGTTTACTCTTGATGAGCTTACAAGAGCGTTTAGCATAGACGGTATAAGCAAGTCGCCGTCAATTTTTGACTATGACAAGCTGGAGTGGTTTAACGGCGAGTATATCCGCAAAATGTCACCGGAAGAATTTACAAGCTATGCTATGCCATACTATAAAGAGGCGGTTACAAGCCGTGAGCTTCCTTGGGACAAGCTGTGCGGTATTTTGCAGCAGCGTGTAACAAGATTTACACAAATTCCGGAGATGATAGACTTTTTCGACAAGCTGCCTGAGTATGATGCGGAAATGTTTGTAAACAAAAAGAGCAAAACAAACCTTGAAAACGCACCGGTAATGCTAAAGGCCGTTACAGACAGACTTACAGCCCTTGAAAGCTGGGACAAGGACAGTATTCACGACTGCCTTATTAACCTTGCACAGGAGCTTGAGGTTAAAAACGGCACTGTAATGTGGCCTGCAAGAATTGCGGCAGCCGGCAAAAAGGTAACCCCGGGCGGCGCTGTGGAGATTCTTGAAATTCTTGGCAGAGATGAGTCTTTGGCAAGACTAAACTTAGGCTTGAAAAAGCTGGGAGTATAAACTAAGGAGGACAGCCATATGGCAGAGGAAATAAAAAATCAGGAGCAGATAGGCAACTGCAATTTTATACATGATTTTATAGACGAGGACATAGCGCCGGGCGGCGAATATTACGGTAAAGCAGTACACACCCGTTTTCCGCCGGAGCCAAACGGATATTTACACATTGGCCACGCAAAGGCAGTTTGCATTAACTTTGGCACAGCCGAAAAGTACAACGGTATGTGTAACCTGAGAATGGACGACACAAACCCTACAAAGGAAGATGTAGAGTATGTAGACGCTATTAAAGAGGACATTCAGTGGCTGGGCTTTAGCTGGGACGACCGCTTTTTCTATGCATCAGAGTATTTTGACAAAATGTACGAGGGTGCGGTAGAGCTTATAAAAAAGGGACTGGCCTATGTATGCCAGCTAAATGCCGAAGAAATGAGAGCCCACAGAGGCGACCTTTCCACACCGGCTACAAGCCCATACCGTGACAGACCTATAGAGGAAAGTCTGGAGCTGTTTGAGCGTATGAAAAACGGCGAATTTGCCGACGGTGAAATGACGCTGCGTGCAAAGATAGACTTAGCGTCAGGCAACTTTAATATGCGTGACCCTGTTATTTACAGAATAAACCACATCAGACACCACCGCACAGGTGACAAGTGGTGCATTTATCCTATGTACGACTTTGCCCACCCTATAGAGGACGCTTTAGAGGGGATAACACATTCCTTGTGTTCGCTGGAGTTTGAAGACCACCGCCCGCTGTACGACTGGGTAATTCGCAATGTTACCCTGCCGTCAAAGCCAAGACAGATAGAGTTTGCAAGGCTGGGCATAAACAACACGGTAATGAGCAAAAGAAAGCTGCGTACCTTGGTAGAGGACGGCTATGTAAGCGGCTGGGACGACCCTCGTATGCCTACCTTGTGCGGACTTCGCCGCCGTGGCTACACACCGAAGTCTATAAGAAGCTTCTGTGAAAGAATAGGCGTGTCAAAGGTTAATTCCATAGTTGACTACGGCTTTTTGGAGTACTGCCTGCGTGAGGATTTAAACGAAACCGCACAGCGTGTAATGACAGTGCTTAACCCGATTAAGCTTATTATTACAAATTATCCTGAGAATAAGTCGGAAACCTTTATGGTGGAAAACAACCCTAACCGCCCGGAGGACGGTGAGCGTGAAATCACCTTTACAAGGGAGTGCTACATTGAGGCAGAGGACTTTATGGAAGAGCCTGCAAGAAAGTATTTCAGACTGTTCCCGGGAAATGAGGTTCGCCTAAAGTCAGCTTATGTTGTTAAATGCACAGGCTGCAAAAAGGACGAAAACGGAAATGTTACCGAGGTGTACGCAGAGTACGACCCTGAAACAAGGGGCGGCAACACACCTGACGGTAGAAGAATAAAGGCTACTATCCACTGGGTAGACGCCAACAACTGTGCAGACGCAGAGGTAAGACTGTATGACAACCTGTTTACAGTGCCTGACCCTGACACAGGTGATAAAAACTTTTTGGACTATATTAACCCTGATTCACTAAAGGTGCTGAAAAACTGCAAAACAGAAAGGGCTGTGGCACAGCTGCTGCCGCCGGCTTCGTTCCAATTTATGCGTTTAGGCTATTTCTGCCTTGACAACAAGGACTCAAAGCCGGGCGCACCTGTGTTTAACCGCAGTGTTTCACTAAAGGGCAGCTATAAGCCGGGTAAGTAAGAAATATTAAGAAATATTATGTAAATAATACAAAACCGTCTAAGCAAAAGCTCTTGCGGCGGTTTAGACAACAAAAGGTCTTTAGAGGGCGGATAGTATCAGCCCTCTAAAGACCTTTTGTGTATTAGCACTGTAAAACAAGTTTTTAAATTTAAGTATTTATATAAAATAATACTTGTATAAATTTTACATATATGATAAAATATTACAGCTGTTATATAGTTAGTGGGAATGTTATAACAGCAAATTTCAATGATTGAGGTAAATGTATAAGATGAAAAAAATATTTACAAAATTAATATCAACAGCTCTTGCTGTGGGTATGATAGGCTCAATGGCAGTAACCTCTGCCTTTGCTGCAACAACGAAAACCGATGAAGGCATAAAGAATGAGTATCTGGAAATAATCAGAAGAGCTTATTCAGGTAGATTTACTATTGACACCATATTAGATGCAAAAACAGGAAAAACAGCTTATTTGCTTTACCATATTACATCTAACCTGCGCTATAGTGTTGACGGTGAAGAAGATGATTTCTATTGCAGGGCCGGTGAAGGGGTTGTCAGCGGTGACAGCATAAAAGATGTTGACGCTTTAAATGACATCATTAAGATTGAAAGAACACTTAGCTTTATGCCTAACAAGGTAAACGGTAAAAAGAACGTTGTAGAGGTTAAGTACAGTGTTACAAATACTTCAAAGAAGAGCCACAAGGTAGGCGGCAGAATTATGCTTGACACTATGCTTGATTCTAACGACTATGCTCCTTTCAGAATTGCAGGTATAGGCGCTGTTACAACAAGAATGCAGTTTAGCGGCGACAAGATTCCTACAATGTACCAGGCATTTGACAGCTTGGAAAAGCCTAATGTTGTTTCAACAGGTTACTTTGCAACAGGTGCAGACAGACCTGACTATGTACAGTTTAACAACTACTGGGCAAGTGAGAGTGCGTACGAGCCTGTTTGCGATACTTCATTAGACATTGGGGACAGTGTTGTAAACTCTATTTGGAAGCCTGTAGAGCTAAAGCCGGGTCAGAGCAAAGACTACATTGCTTATTACGGCTTGGGCGAGCTTGATGTTACAAAGGGTGACCTTACTTTGGGCGCTACAAGATCAGCAAGCAGCTTTGAGATAAACGAAGAGGGCAACGGTTACAACCCTATTTCACTTACAGCTTATCTAAAGAATACAAGCAAAAATAACCCTGAGGTTACTGTACAGCTGCCAAACGGCGTTACGCTGGGCGATGAAGAAAACAGCACCGTTAAGTACGACAAGCTTGCTTCATCAGGCGAAAAGCAGAACACATGGACACTTAACGCATTGCCATCAGGCGCAGAGAGAACAGTTAAGGTTAAAATAAGCGCAAAGGCAGACGGAGTAACAAATGTAAAGCCTATTGAATATACATTTACAATTCCTTCTATAGACGGCGCTCCTATTTGGGATGACGAAAAACCTACAGATGTTGCTACACCTGACGAAAAGCCAATTGCCGTACCTGACGAAAAGCCAATTGCCGCACCTGACGAAAAGCCAATTGCCACACCTGACGAGAAACCTACACAGTCCTCTAACAATAACAATTCAGTTGCAAATGTAACTACATCAAACAACAAAGAGGCTACAGGTAAAGACGCAGGTAAAATTGCAACAGGCGACAGCACATCATTAATTGCATTGTTTGCATCAGTTCTTGGTGCAGCAGGCGTAGCAGTTGTTGCTTACCGCAAGCGCTTTGAAAAGTAATTAAAACTAAAAATAATACCGGCTGTGTTTACAGCTGAGTATAAGGTATAATTCCCCCGATTATCAAGGAGAAATCCTTGGTAGTCGGGGTTTTTTCGTAAAAAATATTTATTTATTGTACAAGCTTGCATAAATATAGGCAATAAATCCGCCCTTTTAGCTATCATATAGAGCCGCCCTTGACTGTGGCCCAACGATAAAATCAGTTTTTTATTTTAAAAGGAGGATTTATTTATGGCAAGACCGATAAAAAAGGGGCTAAGCTATTTCCCTTTTGATGTAGATATATTTAAGGAGGTGAAAATTCGCATACTTATGGCGAATTACGGCGCAAACGGTGTGCTGCTGTATATCTATTTGCTTACGGCTGTTTATAACAACGGCTACTATATAAAATGTAACGAGGATTTGCTTTATGTTGCTTCGGCAGACCTAGGGGTAAGCCCCCAAAAGGCAAGGGAGATTATTCAGTTTTGCTGTAAGCGTTCGCTGTTCGACGACGCTCTTTTCAGAAAACGGCAGGTACTGTCGTCAGTGGGAATACAACGCCGCTATCAGGAGATGGTCAAGGCAAGGGCTGTAAAAAGGACTGTAAAGGTACAGGGCGAGCTTTGGCTTTTGGACTGTGACGAAACAAAAAATTTTATTATGGTGTGTCCGCCGGAGGGTGAGCAGGATATTAACTGTATTAATTCAGAGATAAACAGCGGTAAATCCAAAATTAATAGCACAAATAAAAGTAAAGAAAATAAAAGTAAAATAAATGAAAGTAAAGAAGAGGAAAGTAAAGCGGACGAAAAAGCGGAGAGCTCCTCGGAAGATGAGGCTGTGCTGACAATCCCTCTAAGGGACAGTACTTATTACACGGTTACGGCAGATATGGTTAAGCAGCTTTCTGTTGAATATACGGCAATAGATGTTGTAGCCTGCCTAAGAAAGCTTGCGGACTATATGCACAACAACCACAGCAAGCAAAGAGACAGACAGGGAATTGACAATTATATAAGAATGTGGCTTCAGCAGGACAGTGCCAAGGCACTGGAACAGCAGTACAAGGCAGACAGCACGAACCAAGAGGAAAGCTACAGCCTTAGTATGCTAAATAAATTTGACCTGGTAAATATGCTTCCATAGCCTTGTGCGGCGGCTTTGTAAAAACGGATTGAAAAAATAATGAGAAATATTTGGAATTTTTAAATTACATTAAATGCCGGCGGTATGTCACAGCAAATTGAAGTAAATGATATAATTACAGCTGCAGGCGAGACAGCAGGCGTAAATCATGGCGGTGCATCAAACGGCGGTGCACCGGGTGAAGGTCAAGCAAAAAACAATAGCGCCGTTCTGTAATAGAGGGGAATAAAGATGTAAAATTGCACAAACAATTTGTGACAATAGAAAGTTTTTATTGTTTCACGCAAAGAATAATGGTATTTGCTAATAAAATATTATATTATTTTTGTTTATGTGTAACAAATTTTAACAATTTGTTACCAAATATTAACCCATGTGTTGACATTTAAAATAAAAATAGTGTATAATACAAATGCCGAAAGGATACTTTCGGAAAAATAATATTATTTTTTAGGGAGGAAAATCCAATGAAGAAATTCGCAAGCGTACTGCTATCAGTTATGTTAGTAGTTGCTATGTGTGTTGTTGGCGGCTTCTCAACATTAGCTGTTGACGACACAGACCACACTTACTTCGCAGTTGGTTCTGACGCTGCATTTGATCCGGCATGGACACCGGACGCAGCTAAGTATCAGATGACTAAGGGCGAAGACGGTATCTACAGAGTTACAGTTCCTATAACTGTAGATCAGACTGACTCTGACCTAGACTACAAGGTTGTTCAGGACGGTACATGGGATGTATCTTACAACGACAGAGGTCTTGCAGTAGGTCTTGACACTAATGCACACTTCTACATCGAAGAGGGCGTAACAGCTCTTATCTTTACTTTCGACCCTGTAACTGAGTGCACTAGCTGCACAGCAGTAAAGGGCGAGCAGCCAACAGAAGCTACAGAGGCTACAGTACCAACAGAGGCTACAGAGGCTACAGAGGCTACAGAGGCTACAGTACCTACAGAGGCTACAGAGGCTACAGAGGCTACAGTAGCTCCTACAGAGGCTACAGAGGCTACAGAGGCTCCTACATTTGATCCAAAGGCTGACCACGCTTATTCAGTAACAGGTTCAGACGCTTTGTTTGATCCAGCATGGGATCCTACAACTGACAAGTATGACATGGTTCTAAATGCAGAAACAGGTCTATATGAGATTACAGTTCCTGTAACAGAGGAGCAGAGAGATTCTGATGTTGACTACAAGGTTCTAGCTGACCATGCTTGGGACTTCTCATTCAACGACAGAGGTCCTGCAGTAGGTCTTGACAGCAATGCGCACCTATATATTCCAAATGATGCAGTTGCAGTTCAGTTTACATTTAACACAGAGACACTTTGTACAAATGCAGTAATCGTAACAGAGTCAACAGCTCCAACAGATGCACCTACAGATGCTCCTACAGTTGCACCTACAGATGCTCCAACAGACGCACCTACAGATGCTCCAACAGATGCTCCAACAGATGCTCCAACAGATGCTCCAACAGATGTTCCAACAGATGTTCCAACAGATGACGTTACAGAGCCAACAAATGACATTGTAGAGCCAACAGGTGCCGATGAGCCAATAAGTGACGATGAGC
>ENA-OUQF01002172-OUQF01002172.1-human-gut-metagenome-genome-assembly--contig:-NODE-2172-length-10310-cov-5.624963_pt1 | contig 10310 bp, 10 predicted proteins | sample MGYA00237947_ERZ548826 | MGnify/ENA primary metagenome ERZ548826 (study PRJEB26490, sample SAMN05194701) | human gut metagenome | biome: terrestrial biome; feature: human-associated habitat; material... | reverse complement strand
GCATCTGACTTTTAATCAGAGGGTCAGGGGTTCAAATCCCCTGCGAGTCACCATCCTATGCGGGTGTAGTTCAATGGTAGAACTTCAGCCTTCCAAGCTGACTACGTGGGTTCGATTCCCATCACCCGCTCCAACTTATGAACGAGTCAATCTTCGGATTGACTTTTTTGTATAGAAAAACGCATGTCACCATGCGTTATTTTTTGTACTTATAGAATCCTTCACCAGTACTATATCCTAGTTTTCCTTGATCAATATAAGACTTCAACATCTTATGCATACCTTTAAAATTATATGGCGCTAAGAAGCCAGGAATCTTCACATACATACCTACAATCTCATAAGCAGTCTTTAATCCTACTGTATCAAGAATCTGGAAAGGCCCTTTAGGTGCACCAGTACCTAAAGTCCATGCCTTATCGATGCTTTCAGGATCAGAGATACCATTTACCATTAAATCCATACCTGAGAATAATAATGGAATCAACATAGAATTGAGTAGGTAACCAGACTTTTCTTTATTGACAGGTAATGGAATCATTCTAATCTCTTTCGCAAACTTCATGACTTCATAAAAGCATGTTTTATTTGTCTTGTCCTGCATCATAACTTCTGTCATATTATTCTTCCAAATCGTATTTGCGAAGTGTAAGGCAAGGAACTTATCAGGTCTACCAGTAAACTTAGCTAATTTACTAGGAAGCATAGTAGAAGAATTAGTCACTAGAATTGTCTTATCAGGAAGTAGGGGAGCCATCTTTGTATAGACATCCTTCTTAGCTTCCATATTTTCTGTCATTGATTCAATGACTAAATCAGCATCTTTAACTGCTGTTTTCATATCAAGCTCTAGCTTGATTGTAGAATAAGCACGTTCTACCTTCTCTAGGCAGTTTTCCTTATCAAAATCATCATAGCCTGCAATACCCATACACCATGTATTGATAGATTTATCAATATCCATGAGATTAATTGCATCAATATAAGATTGCTTGATAGAATCAAGCTTAGGCTGTGTACGTCCAATACTGCCTTCACTTCTTAACCAGATTGTTACATCAAAACCACAATATGCTGCCTGGAATGCAATCTGTGATCCCAGAACGCCGCCACCCATAATAGTAATGTTCTTCATGTTTGTCTCCTTTCTAGTAAAATGAAAACAGAAGAAAAATTTCTTCTGCTTCACTACTATCTTTTTAAACATTATCTAATTTTCATTATACTGATTAAAAAGAGATTATCTACTATACTTTGTGAAAAACATCACAATTTCTTACAAACTCATCACATTGTACAAAAAAATCCCGCAATACGCGGGATTTCTTATTAATATCCAGGCTTACCTAAAAGCTTGAACATATTCTTCTTATAAACTTCGACACCTGGCTGGTTGAATGGGTTAACACCTAATAGGTAAACGCTCATTGCACAAGCCTTTTCGAAGAAGTATACCATATAACCGAAGCTATATGCATCAACATGATCAAGAGTGATCTGGATGTTAGGTACATTACCAACATTTACATGGGCATCAATAGTACCTTCACATGCTTTCTGGTTAACATAATCAACTGTCTTACCAGCTAAATAGTTTAAACCATCTAAGTTATCTGCATCACTAGGGATTTCTAAGTTCATCTGAGGTTCTTTGATCTTTAATACAGTTTCGAATAAAACCTTAGAACCTTCCTGGATGAACTGTCCTAATGAATGAAGGTCAGTTGAGAAAGTACCACTTGTAGGTAAGATACCTTTTCCTTCTTTACCTTCAGATTCACCAAATAACTGTTTCCACCATTCAGCAGTCTGCTGTAACTGTAAGTTATAAGTTACAAACATTTCAGCTGGGTAACCAGCCTTTAATAACATCTGTCTTGCAACACCATACTGATAAGCATCGTTTGTAAGAAGATCTGGATTGTTGTATTTATCCTGGGCATCTTTAGCACCCTTTAACATTGCATCAACATCGATACCAGCCATTGCGATAGGGAATAATCCTACTGCAGTTAATACAGAATAACGTCCACCGATATCATCAGGAACTACGAATTCTGTATAACCTTCCTGGTCAGATAAAGTCTTTAATGCACCTTTATGAGCATCTGTAGTAGCAACAATTCTTCTCTGAGCTACTTCTTTACCCTTAGTTTCTTCAAGTAATTCTTTGAAGATTCTGAAAGCAACTGAAGTTTCAGTAGTTGTACCAGACTTAGAAATTACATTAATACCGAATTCTTTATCTTTTACATAGTTCTTAACCTGTGCTAAATAAGTAGCAGAGAATGTATTACCAATATAGATGATCTGAACCTTGTTTGTTGGGTAAAGACCATTGATTGCTTCAATAGCAGCTCTTGCACCTAAGTAAGAACCACCGATACCACAAACTAATAAAACATCAATTTCTTCAGATAATTCTGCAGCTTTTTTCTTAATGTTTTCTACTTCAGTCTTGTTGTAGTTAGTAGGTAAGTCAACCCATCCTAAAAAGTCGTTACCTGCTCCTGTTTTGTTGTGGATCATATCATGAACTTCTGCGACTCTGTCCTTATATGATTCCATGCTTTCTGTTAATTTAGCTTTACTTAAATCAACGTTGATCATACATCTTCCTCCTTTGCGATTCCTCGACTGATCCATCGAGGCATCATTTCTCTTAGTGGATTAAAACCCTTAGGTGTTTCCACGATTGACTTTCTTTTGCGAAAACGTCTCTTTTTCGCGACTGCTTTTAAAGAAAGCCTTGCCTGGTGATGGACGTTATCTATATCAATGACTTTTACCTTAACCTGTTCTCCATAAAAGACAAATTGATTTACGTCACGAACAAATCCATCAGATATTTCTGATATATGGATTAATCCGCTGCTTCCATCAGGCAATAAAGCAAATGCACCATATGGTTGAATACCAGTAATGGTCACATCAACAATGTCACCTACATGAACTTGATGTTCCATTGCACGCCTCCAATCAACTGCATTATAGCATAATTATAATAGTGATAAAAGAATAGATAATAATAATTCTTTAATGTGAAAATTATATTCAAGTAGATGCATTAAGTATTGATGTAATTAATCAGTTGTGAAATAAATGCACACAGCAGAAGAATACTATTATTTAAATAGAAATATACTGTAAACCCCTTTACAAAGTGCAAATGTGATGATAAAGTTAGATTATACTAACTAAAGGAGATGAATAAAATGAAATCAAAAAAAAGTATTTTAATTAGTGCATGTAGTATGGCGTTGGTTTTATCTAATGCAGCGACTGTTTATGCTACAGATGATTCTAGAACTGTTGTGAATGTAAGAGCAGATTTATCAAACCCTAATTATTCACAAAAAGTAGAAAAAATATTTGAGGATCCTGATGTATTAACAGTAAATGTGATAGATACAAGCTTACAATCTGATATCTCAAAAAAAGATTTAGTTATGGAAACATCTGCAACTACTACACGATATGAAGCAACTGGCAAGAGAAAGGCAGCAGGAAATTATACAGGCTCTAAAGTATTGGCTCAGGCAAAAGGTGGACCAGGAATGACGCTACAAATATCACATTCAAAGAGTGTTTCTAATAATTATAGTTGCAGTTTTCCTGTGAGTGTGGGATCAGTTGAATCAGTCGTAGGTTTTTCGTTAACAAAAGGTGAAAGCATTTCTGTTTCTGGAAGTGCTACAGTACCTTCGGTTCATAATAATAAAAAAGTAAAATCAATGATTTTAACAGCATATCCTTATTATCAAAAATATACGTACTCAGTAAAGAGAATTATAAGTACCAGGGGATTAACTTATAGACAAAATGTTGGTACAGGGAGTGCTTCACGATTTAAAGGGTGCTCCTTTAAAAGAACATATACTTACAAATAGGAGAATGTGTGCCTTGGAACCGCAGGCGGAAAGGAATGGAAGATTAATATGAAGAAAACAAATATAGTTGTACTTGCTTTACTTATATTTATGACTCAAGTGCCAGTACTTGCTTATAACTATTACTTTATGTATGATGAAGATAAGCCTATAGAATGTAAATATGTTTTAGTATCTGTCGGATGGATGATTGTCGTACTCTATGTCATTCGTTTTGTATTGGATTATATTAAAAATAACAGTGATGAATAACATTGAAGAACCCTTAGGGGTTCTTTTGCTATGTCTTGTAAGAAAGCCTATTTACTATAAAAAGCAGTGAATTATGCTTAAAAATGTGCATTCTATTAAAATTGTCTAATAAATAAGTCTATTTTTTAGTGATTCTATAGAGTATATCACTTTTCTTTTTTATTTTGTGTGTTATAATGGTCAAGCAGAAGCGAGGTGAAATCATGGAAGAAAAGATTGAAGCCATTAAGGAAGTCATTCATAAGTTGAGACCCTATCTACAAAGAGATGGTGGAGACTTAGAATTCGTTGATTTCAAAGACGGCATCGTTTATGTACATATGCTTGGTGCATGTGCAGGCTGCATGATGTTAGATTCTACTATTAAAGATGGTGTTGAACAGATTTTAGTAGAAGAAGTTCCAGGCGTTATTGAAGTACAGGCAATTTAATTAAATATTTTTATACTCTTATTCAGAACCACACAGATGAGGATCGTTTTAAAGTGGTGGCAACCCTTATATAGAAGGTGCCTTGACCAAGCAAGTATTACTTGAACAATAAGAGGAAGCAGATTACTACGCTTTCCTCTTTGAGGAGAGCTTTTTTATTACAGGAGGAAAAGAAGAAAATGGAAAAGAACTTATTTACATCAGAATCTGTATCAGAAGGACATCCAGATAAGCTTTGTGATCAGATCAGTGATGCAATCTTAGATGAATGCTTAAGACAGGACAAATATTCACGTGTAGCTTGTGAATGTTTCGCAACAACTAATTTATTAGTCATTGGTGGAGAAATTACAACAAATGCGAAAGTAGATTATGAAGCAGTGGCTCGTGATGTAATGAGAAGAATCGGCTATACGGCTGAAGATTTAGGTATTGATGCAGATACTTGTGAAATCAAGGTAGTCATGGATACACAGTCTAGTGATATCGCCTTAGGTACAAATGTAGAAGTAGGTGGTGCAGGTGACCAGGGTATCATGTTTGGTTATGCAACAAATGAAACTGAAACATATATGCCTTTACCAATCTCTATGGCTCATGAATTAGTACGTTATGCAAGTGAATTAAGACATAATGGTACATTCAAACATGCAAGACCTGATATGAAATCACAGGTTACTATTGATTATACAGATGAAAACAATCCTAAGGTTGATACAATTCTTATGTCAATCCAGCATGATCCAGATTTCAATGAAGAAGAATTCAAGACATTCATTAAAGAAAAGATTATGAAGGAAGTTGTAAGAAAGCATCATATGAATGAAGACTACAAGGTCTTCATCAATCCAACAGGAAGATTTGTTATTGGTGGTCCTCATGGTGATACTGGTTTAACTGGACGTAAGATCATCGTTGATACTTATGGAGGAATGGCTAGACATGGTGGAGGCGCATTCTCTGGTAAAGACCCATCAAAGGTAGATAGAAGTGCAGCTTATATCAGTCGTTATATCGCTAAGAACATTGTTGCAGCAGGATTATGTGATCGTATTGAAATCCAGTTATCTTATGCAATTGGTGTAAAGGATCCTACAAGTGTGCATGTTGATACTTATGGAACTGGTAAGGTAGCTGATGAAGTCATCTTAGATGCAATCAAGAAAGAATTTGATTTAACTCCTCAAGGTATCATCAATACATTAGATTTATTAAATCCAATCTATGGCCCAACAGCTGCTTATGGACACTTTGGCCGTACTGATGTTGAATTCCCATGGGAAAAATTAAATAAAGTAGAAGACTTAAAGAAATACTTAGCTTAAGAAGACATTAACGTCTTCTTTTTTTATATTTTATGTCAAGAGTGTTTTTTTAGTTTTTTTTATGTATAATATAGATATAGAAAGAATTGTAAAGGAGGAATTAATTATGAAAGTTATTGTCAGAGGTAAAAACGTTACAATTACAGATGCTATCGAGGATAAAATTACTAAAAAGTTAGCATTGCTCGACAAGTACTTCATCATGGGACAAGATGTGGAGGCTAAGGTTTTAATTAGAACTTACCCATTTGGTCAGAAAATTGAAGTTACAATTCCTACAGAGTATGTTCTTCTTCGTGCAGAAGAAACAAGTGATGATCTTTATGAAGCAATCGATTTAGTTATCGATAAGCTAGAAAGACAGATCAGAAAGTACAAGACAAAGTTAAGTAGAAAGTCAAAGAATAATAAACTCGCTTTCAATATTAACACTTTAGAAGCTCTTGAAGAACCTGAAGAAGAAGACGTTGTCGTTAAGACAAAAACAATTAATCCTAAACCAATGGACATGGAAGAAGCTATCATGCAGATGGAACTCATTGGTCATTCATTCTTCGTTTATAAGGACATCGAAACTAATACTGTATGTGTTGTCTATAAACGTAGAGATGGTGGATACGGTCTTCTTGAAACAGAAGAATAATAAAAAGAAATCTGGCTTTTGGCCAGATTTTTTTTGTGTTCTTAAGTAATTCTTTCTTTTCTTTCGTATATATTATTTGAGAGATACAAGATCGCCCTGCATAATATCGTGTGCTTTCATATATTTATCGATATCATTAAGAATTGTTGTTTTCTTAATAGACCATAAAGGAGCTACTAATTCTTCCAATGGTGCATCTCCAGTCAGTCTTTCTACGACTACATGACTTGGAATATATTCTAATTGTCTTGCAACTAAAGAAATATATTCATCTCTTTCTAACATCTTAAAAGGATAATAGAGCTTATATAGACGACTATTTTGTGTGACATAGAGATTGTGAATCTTAATACCTTGAATATCTAGTTTTCCTACCGCTTTTGCAGTCTCCAACATCATCTCTATTGTTTCGTTAGGTAAACCATTAATAATATGCACACAGACTTCTAAATGATGTCTTCTTAACATAGAGAGTCCATCTAAGAATTCCTGATATGTATGACAACGATTGATTTCTTTTGCGGTAGTATCATGAATAGTCTGTAAGCCTAATTCTATATAGACATCCGTTTTCTTAGATAATTCTTCTAAATAAGCACATATTTCTTCAGTAAGGCAGTCTGCACGTGTCGCAATCGCAATACCAACAACATCCTTCATACCAATAAATGGTTCATAGATCTTCTTTAGCTGATCTAAAGAAGCATAGGTATTTGTATATGCCTGGAAGTAAGGAATAAAGACAGCATCAGGCCACTTTCTTTTCATTACTTCAGCACCTGCTTTAAACTGTTCTAAAAGAGAATCACTATCTAGAATAAAGTCTCCAGACCCTTTTTCAGAACAGAATATACAGCCTCCAAAGCCTTTTGTCCCATCTCTATTAGGGCAAGTAAAATGGGCATCTAAAGAGACCTTTGCGACTTTTTTATGATATCTCGTTTTTAAAAAATAATTGTATGTATGATAACGTTTGTTATCTAAAGAATATGGAAAAGGATTCATTTTTTATCACCTGGCTCATTATAACATAAAAAGGAGAAAAGAATATGCTAGAACTTAAAGACTTAACTATAAGTTATGATATATGTCTATTAGATCATGTGAATTATATATTTCCAGATACGGGGCTAGTAGGTATTAAAGGTCCTTCAGGATGTGGGAAATCAACTCTTCTTTATTGTTTATGTGGCTTACTGAAATATGAAGGAAAGATTACTTTCAATTATAAAGAGATAGATGCCTCGTTTTGTAAGATGATTGGTTTTATTAAACAGAATAATGATCTGATACCTTCTTATACAATAGAAGAAAATATCATGGCTGGATGTTATTTTGGACAGATTGATTTTGATAAGAAAAAGATGGATAAGATTATTAGACGCTTAAAAATAGAAAAGCTTATGAAAAGATATCCTGATGAACTTTCTATTGGACAGATGAAACGTGTATCTATTGCCCGTGCCTTGTTAAAGGATGCACCTGTACTTTTATGTGATGAACCTACAGGTGCCCTTCATTATAAACAGGCAAAAGAGGTTATGACACTCTTAAAGGAAGTATCTGAAGATCGTTTAGTCATCGTTGTGTCTCATGATACATCCCTATTAGATGAATATGTCGATATACTCATAGAGATGAAGAACCAGACATTACATACAATTAAAGACAATCACATAGATAAAGAAGTACTTATTCCTCAACATAAGAAACACTTCTCTATTCGTTATAGTTTTAAAGAAGTATTGGGAGAAAGAAAGAGACTCGCATTACTCTCGCTTTTTCAGATATTAGTCATTGTAACATCTCTAGTGATTATAAGCGGTTTAAATGGTCTTTCTACCTCTATAAAGAAATCTTATACGGAAGCACCACTTAAAGATATTGTAACTATATCAAGTCATGATGGAGAACCATTGTCTTTAAAAGAAAAAGGTACAAAACATTTTGATATAGAAAGTGGGTATATCAAAGGAGTTAATGCCTTGTTGATTCGTTTACCTAAAAAGACAAAACATATTAAGTTAATATCAGGACATCTGCCTCGTCATACAAATGAAGTCATTATCACCAATAATTTATCTCATAAACTTAAATCAGAATTTACATGTCACCTATTAGAAAATGAAACATATAAAGTAGTGGGAGTAATAGAAGATAATTTCTATCAGGATCAATTGGTTTGTTTCCATCATGATATAGATAAAAAATATCCAGATTTATTAAGAGATGACAAAATAGATGTAGTCACAAAGGATCCTAAAACTCTTATTAAACGTTATGAAAAGAACTATGAAGTAGATAATGATGTGTATATGAAGAAGATGAGTTATGGAACACTTATTTCTATTGGTCGTATGATTGCGTTAGTTTATATGATGATCAGCTTATTTGTGGCAATAGAGCTTACAAAAACAGTCTTCTCTTCTTTATATTTAGAAAGAAGCCGTTCTCTTGCTTTGAAAATTTCTATGGGTGCATCTTATAAACAATTACAGCGTGAATCAAAGATAGAAATACTTATTATAGGCACATTTATTTACTCTATCAGCATAGTGATGTTTATAATCATTCTTTCTATTCTTCCATTGACATCATTTAAGGAATATTTCCATTTTACCTGCCTTGCCTCTCCTTATTATTTCTATATTATTTTTATTTTGTTTTATATCTTTAATACCTAATTTTTTAGCTTTTTTCTCAAATAATTCTTCATTTGTTATTAATACTTTTGCATCACTATTTTCTAACATATATTCGATTCTTTTTTCTGGGTATGTTGGGTCTATTGGAATATAACATGCTCCTGATTTTAATACTCCTATTAATGTTGGAATTAATTCTAGTGACCTTGGCAACATAACCCCAACAATATCATTTGGTTTAATATTTTTTTCTTCTCTTAAATATCTAGCTAATTCATTCGCCTTTTCGTTTAGCTCTTTATATGTCAATTGTTTTCCTTCAAAAACAACAGCTATATTATTAGGTGTTTTATCTGCTTGAGTTTCAAATAGTTCTGCAATTGTTTTATCTTTTTGATAATCCATTTGTGTATCATTAAATTTATATAAAATTTCATTTTTTTCTGTCTCAGAAATTATTTCAATATCTTTTATTTTTGCATTAATATCTTGCATAATAAAATCTATTGTATTCATGTAATGTTCAAACAATCTTTCTATTGTTTCTTTTTTAAATAAATCTGTACAATATTCAATATTTATTGTATGAACTTTTGGTTTTATTTCTAGTGATAAATTAAATTTCGAAATATTATTATTAATTTCCACTACTTGCGTTTCTGTATTATCCAGTTTAAGTGTATTTTCTTCTTTATTTTGATATGTAAACATTACATCGAATAATGGGTTTCTTGAGTTATCTGCTTTTATTCCAAGCTTTTTTACCAACATATCAAATGGATATGGTTGTTGTGATAAGTCATCTAATATTTGCTCTTTCATTTCATTTAGAAATTCCAAAAATGTTTTTTCATCATTTATATTAGCTTTTGTTACAATGTTATTTACAAACATTCCTATCATTCTTTTTAGTTCATTTTGAGTTCTATTTGCAATTGGACTTCCTAAAATGATTTCATTTTGCCCAGTATATTTATATAATAATGTATAAAATGCTGATATAAAAAACATATATGGAGATGTTCCTATCTTCTTTGCAAATCTTTCTATTTTTCTAAATCTTTTTTCATCAATTACATTTGTAATTTTGTTTCCTTTGTAACTTCTATTTGCATTCATTTTAT